>JACCDP011007078.1_pt1 | contig 144874 bp, 194 predicted proteins | sample 7445841 | NCBI WGS metagenome assembly JACCDP01 (sample SAMN15323441, study PRJNA562643) | freshwater metagenome | isolation source: river surface water | place: USA:Blue River Watershed | collected 2017-08-17
TCTCTGCCTCTGCGATGGCTTGGCGTAGTGCGCTAACTACTGTGTTTAAATTACTTCCAGGAACCAGCCAGAACGACGATCCTTCATTCTGCTTTTCAATAAACTCCAATGCTTGCTTCATTGCTGAAATGCTCATAATCTATTCTCCATTGATATTATCTAATCTTTCTTTCCACATTCTGATGGCGATGTCCAACTGACGAATCTGAGAGAGCCTAATGTCATCCATGATACCCATACCAATAAACTCAGAATTCATGTTTCGTTCAGTCATGCTCCAAAGTTTATCTCTCTTTTCTTGTAGAGTATGCAGGACTACATCATAATTGTCACTCATCGTATTTTCTTCCACAATTCTTCATATGCAATAATACAGATTCCTGGAATGAGACCAACCAATAATCCCATCAGGAAGGTGGTCATTCTTCTACTCCAAAACGTCGTTTGATACGATCCTGATAGTACTCGGCATCTTGCCCGTCATCGTACACTGCATCAATACATTCCTGCACAATCAACTCAGCAAATTTTTCCAAATCTTTTTGAGTGGTATAATAGATTGCTTCAGGTTCTAATACCAAATCATCATCAAATTCTAACCCAGCCTGTTCAGCAAGTTCTCGAATTCGTTCGTTCATTAAAACTCCTCATAACCTTTACCAAAACCAATATAGACTCTCACCTTGAACAAATCAATATGAAGCGACCAGACATGCTCGAGTTTATAGCCACCTGCAATGCCAATGCTAAAGTAATTTAACGGCATAAAAGAAATACGAAATCTATCACCACTACCCATTATTCTCTCCATTTAGTTAAGACTTGCAGACATTCGAATTCACCATAGGTCATTGAGAAATGTCTCTCGTTGATTGTCACGTCGAATCCTTCTCCATTATACCACTCGGTGACTTCCATGAAATCATCTTGTTTTGCCAGATGATCGTAGGGTTTTAATTCCGAGAAGGTAGACTTGCGTGTATAGGTTTTCATTTTCTATTCTCCAGTAACCAGAGCAAATCTCTATACATTCCCATAAATCCTTCTGCAGCTGGTTTTAGAAACGCATATGGGATTGCCCATATTGGAAACGTAAGTGTAAGAAAGAATGCTAGGATTTTATTCTTCATGAGTTGTTATCCAGTTTCGATGGTTCGTCTTTCACCATCCAGGCATTCGCCTTGTTAAATTCCTCATCATCCATTATCGAATTATGCAGAGCCATATAGCCACAGTCCATGCCACGAGTATACATATCTGGACCAAAGCCAAAGATATCATAGAGAACATAACGATAACTTCCGTTTACCTTTATCTCACCTTCAAAGATACGTCTTACCACAGCATGAAACGCATCACATTTCTGCTCATAGGTTAGACTATCCCAGAAGTCATTGGCTGATTTCTCGTTGGCAATTCTTGCTTCCTCGAATGCCTTTGTTAGTTCCTCATTATTCATAACACTTCTTATCGCCAAATTTCTCGTTGTACTCGTATCCAGCCATGTACTCGACAATCTGCTCTGGAGTCATATCTCTACCTTCGACACGATCAGACTGAGCAGTGGCACCAACGTAGTAGTGAATGTCGATTCCACGACCATAGTAGGAATCAGCCGAACCACGATCGAATGGACCACCATGTCGATCATTGTATGAAATTCCATTAAACTCTCTCATCATCTTCTCCATTAAACCAGATCAACTTGCACATCTACATTCTGCCACCGACCGACTAGACCGACAGCAGGTTCAACTCGACGCTGACGTGCCAGTGACATCAGCGCATCCCAGACAGCGATTCGTTGCTCACGCTGCTGAAAACGATTTCCGACCAGATCCTTCACTTGACAGTCACCAATGACGACACCATTGATAATCACTCGGAATTTCTGAGTGTTCTTCAGACCATCGATAATCACTTTCGTACGCATTATTTTACACTCCAAGGTTTCATCACAAACACGATCGATACAATCCCAACAATCAGAATCACGTAGTCCATTATGCAGTCTCCAGAGCACACTCAATCAAATTCCAAGCCATACCATCCGAACCGAATCCGTACTCACTGGCAAAGTCCATCGAGGACGATGCATAAGCACGAGAAAAGTCCAGCGGAGTGGTTTTCATAAACTCGACCAACTCTTCAGTCGAGGAGAATTTTCCCAGAAGCATGTCGATGCCAGTATACAGCTCGACCTTACCATCACGTGCAGCTAGAAAATTCACAAACATCGTTTTCATTTCGTTTCCTTTATCATTCATCATGTAGTTATTATGCTCCAGATTGCAATAAAAGACAAGCCCCAATGGTAAAAACCCTACAAAATGTAGGGTTATTGTAAGTTGTTGATTTTACAAGGAATTTTAATAGATGTCTCGAGAGGGTCTCCAGCTGTCCCACTGGCTCTGCAACCATGTCTCTGCTTCCTCTTGAGAGTCGAAATATGGACTGCAAACCTTCTGCTCTTTGTTTACGTAGAAATACGTATAAGTGTGCATTCCTGGATCTCTATACTTGATCAGTTCCATTTTGCATTTTCCAGTCTAGTGCCTCTTGCTCGCTGTAAAAGTATGGGCTGACCACTGTGTTTTCTTCATCGATATAAAACCACATGTCTTTACTGTTCACAACATTTTTATAGGTAATAAGTGTCAATGTCATACATAGTTCTCCAATTGTTTCTTACATCTTACAATTTCATCTTTAACTTTTAACTTTTGTTTCTTCACCTTCTCAACTTCGACATCAGAAACATTATCCAGATACATTTCATTTACCTGTTTTTTTAAATCTCGCACCTTTGCTTCCAAAGAATCAATATGGTGTTGCATTTTATCTTTTGTCATCATAGTAGCCAATTCCCATTGAAGTTTGATACATACTCATTATACTCTCGTTTGAGCATTTCATCAAATTCTTTTTTATAGTCAATGTTGTGAAGTCGATTCATTGACTTTACAAGTTCATCGTTAAACGATGGTGCTTTGTCTGCTTTCCACTCTTCAAATGTAAGTGGTTTTTGCAAAGGCATCTGATAGTTTTTAGGATTCATGATATCATCCATTTTAGTGCCTCTTCATCTGTGAAGAGAAGTTCATCATTCTTGTAATTGGCAAAACAAAAAGGGCAGACACATTTATATGCGACTGCCCTCTGATTACCAGACCATTCTTTAAGCATAACATTGTGATGATTGTTCCAATCATCTTCTCGATGACCACATGACAAAAACATCATATAATAACTTTCTTATTCGAATGTTACTGTTGCGCCTACGCCTAAAGTTTGTGATGCTGATTCAACTAATGCTTTCCATGCATCTGCAGATTCTTGGTCTGCCCAAACTCGAGTACCACCCCAAGTCACGCCATCGATCTTTTGACCATCGCCATCTGTTTTACCACTTTCAACAGCAGATGTAAGAAAATCTGCTTTTAAAGTAGCCCACTGGGCATCGTGGGCTTCAGTGAAACCTGCAGCCCAAACTGTTTTTGTAGTTACTGACATAAAAATCTCCTTATTGGAATTACTTCTTATTTATTAGTTAGGTCTTCTCGATACGGCATTCTTAATGGAGGACTTGCCAGCATCGCACGACCATCGTACATCTCATTGTAATATTTACCATTCACGTCTACATAATGTAGAAATACTTGAATTTGTTTTTTACCAGTGTAAACTTCTCTCCAATGTGGACATTTAGTTCCCTGATAAACCATCATTGAACCTACTGGAAGAGATACAGATTTTCTCTGTCCCTTCAGATCTTCAATCCAGATTTTCCAAGGAACATCGTCAATAGAGATAGTCATTGTTGCAGAGTACTCACAGCTTGGGCGATCTTTATGTTCTCTCATCTCCGCTCCCTGATAATATACTCTGGCATAAGAGTATGTAGGATAAAGATGTTTGCCAACAACAAATTCTACTGTAGGTATCATCATTTGCAATAATGCTTCGAATGGTAATATAGAATACTCGCCAAAACATTTATCGACAAGAGTATCATTGTGATGACCAATTTCTTGTGGTGGTAATCTATTCATAAAGTAGTATGAATCTCTGTACATGTTCATACTCATTGCCAATAACTCTGCAGTTTCTGTAGAAATTGCTTCGTCTACTACATCATATCCATACTCTTCAAAATAGTTCATATTAATCCTAAAAATGTATCTTCATCGCATTCACCACGACATGTAAGTTTACCACAAACAAAACACTTCAGTGGTTTTGGTATATCTACTCTTCTGCCACGTTTCCATTCAGAAGTTTTAACAATGAGAATTTTCTTATCTTTGTAGTAAGGTAGAGTCAACGACATCATATCAGCTGCAGACTCTATTACCAATTCTTCATCCCAAACTTCACTGTCTATTCGTTTTCCATTTTCATATACAATGACAGTAATAAGTCTGGTTTCTTCATCGATTGTATATGGATGTCTTAATGTACCATTATCATTTAATGGTATCGTTTCACCAGTCATTGTATCGAAAACAATACTCATACTAATTCATTTGGTACTTCTGGGCAGTCTCCAGTCTTTAATTGCATAGGTCTGTTATCTTCTGCCTGAATCTCGCTACCATACTTGTTCATAATCTCGGTGTAAGCATCTTTACCTTCTGCCTGTGCCAATTTAGCAGTCATAGCGCATCTGAATACAATTCTTTGTGCGAATGCTTCTACATCAAATACAAGATCGTGCCACGCTTTGGCACCATCTTCGTTTTTGTAAGACTGATTGTATAATGTTTTAATCAATGGATGCATAATCTACCTCAGTTAAGTTATTCGTGTCCTAATGGATCCTCTGGTAATCCAGCTAATCTTCTTTGTCTTCTACCACGTGGTTCATAATCTTTTCCTGGTCTAAGATTTGGCAACAAACCATCTCTGGTTGAATTGTAATAATTCATTGGACCATAATCACGTGGTGCTAGTGTGTTCATTGTTTTGTTTTCAATGAATAAACGAACAGAATCCCACTCTTCATCTGTCATTAACTCTCTCGGAGTTCTAAGATTAAATGGCGGATATGGATTAGGAATATCCCACCACGCTTCTGCTCTTGCTTTGTTACCATCCATCATTTCATAAAGTCTCTGCCAAAGACCATTATCTTTGAAATTAAGGCTGAATGGATCAATTGTAGCCATTTACTATCTCCTTATGGTGCAACAGCTGAATATGGATAGTGCCAATATTCTGTGCTTCTATCGTTTAGATATTGTTGATAACGAATAATGACAATTCCTGATCCACCAGAACCACCAGCATAACCAGCAGTTGCTCCTGCTCCACCGCCACCTAAACCATTAGTTCCACCTGGAGCATTAGACGCTTGATGATAGTTTCTTGCAGTAGCACCACCACCAGCACCTCCAAGACCACCTAATGTCCCACCTTGCATACCACTGGTTCCATAGATACCATAGCTGTTAACGCAACCACCGCCACCGCCACCACCATAGTAAACATCTGAACCAGTAATGCTAGAAATAATTCCAGTACCACCATCTCCTGCTCTTTCTGGAACTAACGAACCACCAGTGATTCCAGGAGTGCCAGCACCACCTCCTCCACCAGCAAGACCATAAGCATTAGCATTCCCACCAGCAAAACCTAAACCACTGGTGCCAGCAGCACCAGTCGCCCAACCATATCCACCGCCACCACCAGAAGCACCAATTTTTGCTGCAGCTGGAGAAAGAGGGCTACCACTATAATTTTGGTGACTAATTACACCAGAAGCACCAGCACCACCACCAAGAGCAGTAATGCCAAAAATAGAAGAGTTTCCACCATTTCTTGAATCTCTAAATGGTGCAGTAATTGTATTGTCCCAGCCAGAAGAACCACCAGAACCTACTGTCACTTCCCATGTTCCGCTTGGAATGTAAATAGATCCAGTAACTACTGCGCCACCTCCTCCACCACCTCCAGAAGAATCAGTGCGAGTACCATCTTTAATAGGATAAGATGAATTATATCCACCTCCTCCTCCACCTCCTCCACCAACAATTAAGTATTCAACAAGCCCACCGACCTGCATGTACAGAACACCACTTGAAGTGAATGTATGGAGTTTGTAATTGGTTGGTGCACCATATTCTTTTCTCCAGTAGGAGATTGATCCACCATCTGCGATAACTTGAGAATCTCTTAGCTGATTACTAACTTCATTAGTCAGACCAGCTTGATTGATGCTTTGATTTAGATAGTTTACGTCGTATGTCCATCCCCCAGCAACATTCTCGATTAACCATTTCTCCAATTGACGAATATCGATATCGTTGAGAAGATCTTCTGGTGCTCTTAAATTGAATGGCGCATATGGTAGTGGAGTGATCCACCAGCGTTCTATCTGTTCTTCTGTACCACCTTCTACTAGTTTTCTAGATCTAGCGTAAAGGGCAGTATTTTTGAAGTTTGGATTTTTTAGTTTTGTCATTTCAGCCAGAAACCCTTATATATTATTGTATATTTATAAGAGTTAGTCTTTGTTATCTTTGGGTTCCATTTTCCTCACTTAACTCCAAATCCTCAGTCATAAGATTCATATCTGCCATACCAGTTAAAATATGTCCAACTCCCATATTTTCTTTCTTTTCTTTGATCCACTTTTGTCTTTTTTCAGACTTCTCTAGTAATTCTTTAGCCTCGACTCTAGCAGCATCCACATCAACAAAATTTGTAGCAATACAAGATACAACTAATGCATGCAATTCATCTTTTGTTAAAGATATCTTACGTAAATCATCTGGATCTCCGTAAAACAGGAAATCGATACCAAGTTTTGAATGCCACTCTGTAAACTCGACGCATGCTTCTGTTGTTCCGATGTTTTCAAGTTTTCCAGCAAATGCATCGAATCTAATATCGTTCATAATTTCTCCTTCTCTCATCATTTATTATTAAATGGACATTTTCTTGCTTTCAAAAAACTGCCAGTAAAATGTGGTCTAAAATTAGATGCTCTTTCGAGTTTTTCGTATTCCAGAGAATCAACTACAATTGATTTAAATTCTACATTGTAATCATCTTCAAGACAAATCCAATGATATAATGGATCTAAATGATTTATTTTAATCCTTCTAATCTGAGCTGGTAGTAGTAAGTTAACATTAATCCCATGTTGATATTTAAAATCAACTACACCTGGAAGGTATTTAATACCATAATCATTTACCAAATTATTATATGTTGGTTCGATTGCAAGAAATTTAACATCTTTGTTGCATCTAACCAACCATGGTGCTTCTAACTTGGCATGTCTATAATGATCAAATTTATATTCTTCCGTGGTATACTGATGTTTTCCATGTTCAACAATTCCTGGAGCATTATGATCTGCGAACTGCCAAGTATAAGATGTTTCATTAATCTCGAGTAAAACATCAGACCACATTGGGAGAATATGTCCACGATTATATAAATCAATAAATCCAGCACATGATCGCATTGTTTGTCTTGGAACTGCCATTCCATTTTCGTTTGGACCATAAATGGTTTTAGGTAGATTTTTCCACCATTCTGGAATAAATTGTGATGCTCTTGGAATGCCAATATCTGCAAGTGGTTGAACTTTTGTAAATGCTTCAACTACTAATTTATTTTTTCTAAAGAAAAACATAATTATCTACCTCTTCCAGACGCTTTTCTCTCTGGTTTATTTGTCATGATTCTTTTCATTGCTTGTTTAATCATGCCAGTTGCTTCTTTTTCAGAGTGCCCCTGATCAATAAGAGATTTCTTTGCCTTTTTCTTCGATCGCTTTAACAACTTTTTTGCTTCCCACTCTTGTTTGAATGTTGAAGGTTGTTTTTCTTCTATCATAATATCTCCATGTTGTTGGAGCGGGATATCGGATTCGAACCGATGGCATTCACTTTGGCAAAGTGACATTCTACCCCTGAATTAATCCCGCAATTTACTACTTATTATACATCAATTAAGGTCACAAAGCAAATTAAGCTGCTCGATGCATAGCCCATTTTAGTCTGTCTGCAGCATATGATGCTGCAAATGCACGTGGTTTAACCATTGGGACAACATTACACATACCACGAATGTAACCAACTGCTTCTTGTATTACGCATGATGAACCATGCATTTCATTTGGATTGATATCAAGATGCACTTCAACATCTCTTTCCTCTAACACTTCGTGGATTCTGTTATACAACTCTGCAATTTTATATACTTCATTCATTAGACGCATACGTGGGCGATCTACTTTTTGATCATAGTCTCGCTCACGTTGAACTTCACCAAAGATCTTACATCCATTATTTCCATTGATATGAACAACAATAGCCAATGTATAGTCTGCATACCAATCATTTCCGATCAAAAATCGTTCAGAATCTCCACCAATGTAAATTTTTGTTTCTGGACTCTGTGCCTCGATGAATGTTTTTACTTCATCGATATTAATCGGTTTCATAATGCACCATCACTTTCTTTAAAAATAAATTGGAGCGGGATGCGAGAATCGAACTCGCAACTGAAGTTTGGAAGACTGCCGTTTTACCATTAAACTAATCCCGCACATTTGGCATCCCCTCAGGGACTCGAACCCCGACCAACAGTTTTGGAGACTGGTATGCTGCCATTACACTAAGGAGATAGAAAACTGATGCGTACCAATGGCAGAGGCATCAGCCATATTATAGTAACCCCCAATGGTGCGCTTTGCCAATTCGCTAGTGAATTGTATCACAGTCAAGAGGCGTTGGGGGTGTTGTTATAACTATTTAATCCACACAAATGTCTGATCAAACACAGACATGTTACTGTTTATGTTCTGTTCTTCTCTAAATTGTCTAACTGCTTCTTGAACCGCAGGTGATTCATAATCATGTCCAGAAAATAATCCACCAACTTTAACCTTAGGATACCATAGACGTAATTCTTCTATTACCTGTTCTTTACTAACATAAGAGTCTACAAAAATAAAATCTAGTTCCCCATCAGGAATCAATAATACTGCTTCTTTTGATGTATCCTCTACAAACAATACTTTATTTTGTAAACCTGTTGACATGATATTTGTTAATGCTTGTATCTTAACTTGCATTATCATATCAGAGTCAACTACCATAGTTTCACCATCGATTGTATCAACATATGGTTTGTATGGATCAATACCATATAGAGTTTTAATTCTAGGACAATTATCTAAAAGTGTGCAAAATGTTTGCGCTGTCCAAATTCCAATTTCTGCACCGATTAATTCATCTCTTTGTATCATGTTGATCAAATGAATTAAACTCTGTCCGTCTGATTCTCTATAATTTATCATATATCCTTTGGTGCTCCAGGAGAGACTCGAACTCCCGACTTACTGATTACTAATCAGTTACTCTACCAACTGAGTTACTGGAGCTAAATTGGTATCCAATGATTCACATCATTGATATGTTTTTGTTGTAACATCTGTGCTGGGACGATATCAAATGCAACAGTTATTCTAGGATAGTCTTGTTGCCAATCTGAACTTCTATGAATATCTTCACCACTTCTACTTATAACAAATAAGTTGTTTTGACTATCAATACGAATTTCTTTTTCGTTTACTCTATACAACGTATAAGAGTCTGGTTCTACATCTATACAATAAAAACCATGCCAAGAATAGAATTCTTTTGGCCAATGTGCGTGCCAATCTATGTATTGATCTTTAGTGTATACATTTAACCAACATTGAACAAAATATTCTTTAAATGGATGATCTTCTAAAGAATAGAAGAAATCTTTTATCTCTGTATACAATTTATGCATACCGATATAAGGATAAAGCAGATAATTGTATTGATTAAACTTTTTAGAAACAGATGGTGCTACAATGTCTCTGTATTTTTCATCAACCTTTTGAAAATGGTTTTGAATAAAGTCATGCATTAAATATGCATTTTGTTTCTGTTGGTTTAGGTCTAGATTCGCTAACCTAGTGTAAACATAATTATCAAAACATTTTATTTGCATTTTTTCCTTTGGTGGAGATGGACGGGATCGAACCGACGACATCTTGCTTGCAAAGCAAGTGCTCTCCCAACTGAGCTACATCCCCATATTTGGCTCCGAGAGTAGGGATCGAACCTACGACCAATTGATTAACAGTCAACTGCACTACCTCTGTGCTATCTCGGAATGTTCTTTCTTTTATAATAATTATCAATATCAAAAGTATAATAATCAGTAATGAAAGGAAGTGCGTTCAAATTTTTTAGATATGGCACAACCTTATCATTATAGTAAGAAGACAAATATTGATCTTCTGGATCAGTTTTTTTCTCCAAACGTAGATCTGGATAACAATTTTGATAGATTCTATCTCTTATGTCAAATCCATCTTTACTGATTTTGTAATTTTCTACAAACTCTTTATCTCTTATGTATGATAAAAATGTTTTATCTGTTGTAAAATTATATAAAACACCTTCATTATTTTTAACAAGCATAGCTGGATGATGTCTCATGTAAATCTTATTGCCATTATCGTGCACAATTTTGTATTCAGAACCGCAACCAGTTAAAAACACACCATTAAACCCAGCGTTCTTTTCTTTTTCTATAACAGTTTGAATATAGTAACAAACTAATGCTGGATAAACAAACCCTCTATTAAAGGCTAAATGTTTTACTTGCTCAAAAAATATTCTTCTGTTAAGATAGATTCTCTCTTGTTCTATCTTATTCGATAGACAGAATTGTTGGCTAACGATAGAATCATAGTCAGTAAAATCTGATTTAAAACATGTAGTGATTGCCTTAAATGGAGTACCCAACTCCATTAATGTTCTTGCCAATAACCTACTATCATTACCACCACTGAACAACAATATAACATCTTTTTTATGTGTGACAGATTCAACAAAATCTATCATTTCTTCTTTAAAAGATTTTAGATTTTGTTCAACTGTCTCATCAATATCTATATTGAATCTGTTTATATGTTCCCAAGTAAATTTCATATAACTTTATATCTGGTGCCCCAAGAGAGACTCGAACTCTCACGCACTAGGCACTGGCTTCTAAGACCAGCGTGTCTACCAATTCCACCATCAGGGCATTATCTGGTCGGAGTACAAGGATTCGAACCTTGGACCTCTTGCTCCCAAAGCAAGCGCACTACCAGGCTGTGCTACACTCCGAAATTTTAAATCTGCAAAAGCAGATGATAAACTACGATACCTAAACAAAAGAAACCAATGTAGTTGAAAATTTTTTGTTTTAACATCGCACTTCCTTTCATTAATGGTGCTCCCTGACAGAATCGAACTGCCATCAGAGGATTACAAATCCACTGTAATACCATTATACTAAGAGAGCAACTTACTACTTATAACTGGTAGCGAGGGCAGGAGTCGCACCTACGGAGGTGAGCATATGAAACTCACTTGAATTCTCATTCTCCTCGCAAAAATCTGGCGACGTGTAGGGGACTCGAACCCCTGACCACTGCCGTGACAGGGCAGTATTCTAACCAACTGAACTAACACGCCATAAATTGGGTGCTTCCTTGAACCTGCGGTACATATAGAAAAGACTTACTGCCAAGATATCTACCAGCTTACCTGCTTCTCCTTCCATCCGCTAACCAACCCAAGGACTCTCGTATTGCCAACGCCAGTTCGGTTTGACTGCATCTTTCGATGTGGTAGGATTGCACTCCATGTCACCATGGCATAGCCTAACTACCAGAACCACCCGTAGTCATCACACTACTTTTCATGCGGGTCACACTAGTCGGAGATACCGACTCCATCTAAAATTTGGTGGGTGCTTAGGGACTCGAACCCCATATGCCATAAGACGCCTGATTTACAGTCAGGTGCAGTAACCAGTTCTGCTCAACACCCATTAGTTTTGCTGACTGCACTATTTGCTATGACTCATATGCTTTACTCGAGTTTACATCTTATCGTCATAGTTACTCAGGCATGATCAAGCCCATGGCTTACAATCAGCAAAACTAATGGTACACGATAGGAGAATCGAACTCCTCTTCCTGCCGTGAAAGGGCAGTGTCCTAACCGATAGACGAATCGTGCATGGTGTAGAGGAAGCCCCTTGGTGCGTAAACCTATCCCATCGCATCTCTACAAAACTACTCAACAAGTAGTCTCCCAACTGGTGTCATTACTGTGAGGTATAACTCACTGATAACACCATCATACTCGCCTCATGCTCCGTATTTACCGTAGACTTAGAGAGGACTTTCAGAACAGAAACATAATTCTACATCAAACAATGTTGCATGTCAATAACTATCTGGAGCACAGGGTGAGAATCGAACTCACGAACATCAGTTTTGCGGACTGCTACCTTACCATTCAGTCACCTGTGCACTGGTGGGTCTGCTAGGAATTGAACCTAGACTCAACCGATTATGAGTCGGCTGCTTTACCATTAAGCTACAGACCCAATTAATGGCGTGACTGGCAGGAATCGAACCTGCGACCCACAGCTTAGAAGGCTGTTGTTCTATCCCCTGAACTACAGTCACACATGGCGGAAGCGGTGAGATTCGAACTCACGGAGACATCTCTGCCTCGACAGTTTTCAAGACTGTTGCAATAAACCAGACTCTGCCACACTTCCATAAACTTTGGTGCGAATGGTCGGACTCGAACCGACACGCTTTTCAGCGAGAGATTTTAAGTCTCTTGTGTCTACCTATTTCACCACACTCGCAATAAACTAATTATACATCAATAAATCTTGCATGTCAAATGGTGCTCCTGATGGGATTCGAACCCACACTGTGTCTGTCTCTTGAACAGATGCGTCTTCCATTTGCAATTGCGCCACAGGAGCAAACTGGTGGAGAGTTAGGGAGTCGAACCCTATGACCCACTTTCGTGAATCTACGGATTAGCAATCCGCTGCATTACCATCCTGCCCACTCTCCAAAACTTGGCACCCAATGAGAGAATCAAACTCCCAACTCAGCGTTCGTAGCACTGCGTGATATTCATTTCACTAATCGGGTATGGTGCATCGTAATGGTTTCGAACCACTGACCCTCTCCTTGTAAGGGAGACGCTCTACCACTGAGCTAACGATGCATAAAACTTTGGTGGTGATGGTAGGATTCGAGCCTACGACCTACTGCGTATGAAGCAGTTGCACTACCACTGTGCTACATCACCATGGTACCTGATAGTGGGAACGATCCACTGACCCTCGCCTTATCAAGACGATGCTCTACCACTGAGCTAATCAGGTATTGTTTGGTGCAACCCACAGGAATCGAACCTGTTTCAATGGCTCTTCAGACCACCGCTATGACCACATCAGCTAGAGTTGCATGGGGTGTCGTACGAGTACCGACCTCGTGCTACAACTTTCACAGAGTTGAGTGCTTCCATTACACCAACGACACCACTGACCATATTGAAATACATTACTGAGTCGGCGACTGTGCAGCTTTCCGTGATCAGTCCTCTCTGCGGATACTCTATGTTCTGAGAGTAATGTACTTCAATATGGTGCGTCCAGAAGGATTCGAACCTTCGACTCTCTGGTTAAAAGCCAGATACTCTACCACTGAGTTATGAACGCTTGGCAGGGGTGCTGAGAATCGAACTCAGAACGCATGAATCAAAATCGTGTGTGATACCATTTCACCACACCCCAACAGAATCCTGAATTGTTAAAGAACTATAAAACAAAAAACCCTCTGGATTTTCATCTCAGAGGGTTTGGGAAGTATACAGATACTCGTCTATTTACTCGCCAAACCCCCACTATCATTTCTAATCTCATATCCAAACTGTGGGCGTGTGCATGTCCAGCCACTTGATAGTGGTAGATGCTTCGCTAACATGGATACGGATCTTAATTTCATAGTAGAATGTATTATTCCCTAAAAGTGATTATTTGTCAAGTAAATAACCCTACAAGTTGTAAGGTTATATTCTATTTAGTCAAAAAATATGTTTAAATTTGTTTTTCGTGCAAAAATAATTTTGTTTGGCCATCAATATCATTACTAAAGTAAACTCCATTTTTTTCTATGTTATCAACATATCTGTAATGATTGATTGGTAGATTAAAATCTTTGCAATAATTTGGATCGATATCAAAGATTACAGAAATTCTATCTACACCACCAACATTTTCTGCCCAATGTAGTTGTTTGTTGTCAAACCAGAACAATGTTCCTGGAGTGATAGTCAGTTCTTCATCAGCAACGTAATACTTGTAAGTTCCTTGAATTGAAAAATGAAATCTATTTTTTCTATAGGATCTACCAAAATCATGATGCTTTACTACTTTATCTCCAGGATATAACTTGGAGATTATAATTCTGGCTAATTCTGTTTTTAACGATGGAAATCTAGAATATAGATACTGCATCAATAAAGGGTAGTCATCGAACATTTCTGTTTTTCTAAACTCAACAGATGGATCATCATATCTGTTACCATTTTTTACCCATTGTTCATATGTATGATTTTCTTCTGACAAACCAACATTATATGGTCCACCAATAAGAATTATATCTTTCTCGAATTTACTTCTGTTCGGTGTGCAATGAATCTTTCCATCTTTAATAAGCTGAAGATTCTTTCTCCAATTATCTGAGTTTTTAACTACAACCTCTTCACAGATAGATGAAACATCTAAATTTTGTTCTATTATTTTTATGTGCTTCATTGCGTGTTAAAACTTAATATTTTTTATTTTTGAACATTTAATTATCCAGTATCTTCTTCCGCCAAAATGCTCGTTCTTCCACCAAGATTCTACAATACCATTTCTATCCTCACCATTAAATGTCACTTCTTTCCAATCATACTTATGTTGGATTGTGTTTATATCAGAATCGTCGCATCTGATGTATTCAGCATTATTTTCTTTTAGTAGTGATTCTATATTTGAAGAAGAAACTAATGAACCTATATGTCCAAATGGTCCATGCATTTTTGAGGTATACTTGTAATTTAATATTTTATATTCTGCATCACTATCATATTTGGTAACAGCTGTTTCATATGCGATGTTATCTGCATGTTTGATAGTTCTTATCAAATCTTGTTCCCAATAATTTAAGTTATATGAGATACCAAGATGAATTACAAGGTCAAAATGATCATCAATAGACCATTTTGTTTCTTGATTTATTTTTATTGTTTTGAATTCTGGGTTTTTACTTTTGACAATATCTAACGCTTCTTGTCTTGCATCAGAAAATGTGACATCAGAACCGAGCAGGCTAAAGTAATGACCAACATTCCCATAGCCACACCCAAGTTCCAATATCTTTTTACCTCTAAACCATTCTTTGTCAAAGAATTGTTCTATTTTCTTTACACGAAAAAATCTCCATTGATTGAATATTCCACCAAAATCACTTTCGCTGGAATCAAATAGAACATCATATGGATTCATTACGAATTTAATACTTTAGCACAGGCATTCATAACTGCAGCAATACGACCGATGTCACGAAGTTGTTCTACAGTATAGCCCATTTTCTTTAATCCATCATAGTGTGCTTTGACACAGAAGTGACATTTACCAACAATAGATGCAGCGAGAGAATATGCTTCGAATCTTTCTTTCGTAGTTCCACCATGTGTCGCAATCGCATTCATGCGCAGTTGTGCAGGTAGTCCAGCGAGAGCAGCATCGTCTGCCATCTCAACATACGGATACCATACGTTGTTCTGCGCCATCAAACTTGCAGCAGTCATAGCAGCATTTGCATCAGCAGGTGCATCTGCGAGTAGAACACCTAACAGTTTACCATTGCCAGTTGCAGCCAATGCAGCGACGGCACAACCCATCGCTTCATCAGCGTCAAGAGTGCTACGCAAAAGGACTGCGTCCAAGTTTAACTTGGTGTCCTTTGCGTATTCTGGCAACGCTTCTTTAACAGCGTCAATAAATGCCATTATAGAGTCTCTCCACCAACAGTACGATTACATGCACACAACTCACCAGTCTGAAGTGCATCAAGAACACGCAGAGTTTCTTCAGGTGAACGACCAACATTTAGATTGTTCACAGTTACATGTTGAATAACATTCTCTGGGTCAACAATAAATGTAGCACGAAGTGCTGCGCCAGCAGGTGCATAAAACACTCCAAGTTGCTCGATTAAAGATTTATCCCAATCACGCTGTGTATCAGCAAACTGAATATGCTTGATCTTTTTTAGATCCTCATGGGCATTCTGCCATGCTAGTTTACAGAATTCGTTATCTGTTGAACCAGTTAGTAGAACTGCATCACGATCTGCGAAGTCTTGGAATAATTTATCGTATGCAACAATCTCAGTAGGACACACGAATGTGAAGTCCTTTGGGTAGTACACAATAACTTTCCATTTACCTTCGAATGATTTCTCTGTAATATCAAAGAATTTATCACTTCCTGGATTAACACCAGTAACCACAAATGATTCTAACTTTTCACCGACTGTTTTCATTTTATTTCCTTGTTGAGGGTTGTTGTAGGGGATTACTCTATTACTTAGTGATTTAATATTCAAATCGAATGTGTGATTGTCATTTTATTTTTCAATCACCAACTTTGTTTATAACAATGTCGCACTTTTCTAAAAAGTCCAACCCAGCTGTATCACGATAAGAATTTCTGTAGTAGAGATTCTTAATACCAGCACCATAGATTATCTTTGCGCAATGAATGCATGGCGCATGTGTACAAAACATGGTGCTATCTTTACCAGATTCTCCATCTCTGGCAAGTTTTGAAATAGCATTTGCTTCTGCATGGATAACTTCGTCTTTCGTTAGAATATACGATCTACCATAGTCTGCTCGATAAATGTCATGTTCGACATATTCATATTCACACTCGTTTGTCCAGCCAGCAGGCATACCATTATATCCGATTGAGATGATACGATTGTCTTTAACAACAACCGCACCAACTTGTAATCTTTTAGCAGAAGACAACTGAGCAAACCTCTCAGCTGTATCCATAAATGCATCAATCCATTTCTGTTTCATATTCATTATTGTAATATGGCTTTAATAGTTGTAATGTCTTTAACAATTCTGTTTTCTATTCTGAACTTAGCTCGCATAACATAAGATTCATCATCATATACAATAAGAGCAGGTTGATTAAATGTTTTCTTATAAGACTTAAAGAAATAGTGATAACTTTTATCTCCTGGATATACATATTCGTATAGTCCTAAGTCTAATCTTTGTTTATACAAAATATGTTTGTCTGTGTCTGTTATTCCAACAATAACCAGTGTTGGTGTTGGTGGCAATTTATTAAAATCGACTCCAACATTTTGACAGTCCATAAATGACTGTTTTCTACCAGCAAAGCAGACCATCATCTCATCTTTAACTGGAGGAGTTTCTGGACCAACTGCTGCTACCAGCAATGCTGCAGCTGGATTACTTCCAAGTAATGTAGAAACAATACCACCATGAATACTCTCATATGTATTGTTCTGAGTGCTACCTTTCTCATCTATTACATCAGCAAAAGATTTTAAATCAGATACCCACTTTCGTTGCAAACTAAAAGATAAGTCAACACTTACAATAGTTTCATCTCTACCGATTGTATATTCTGGCTTTAACATATTAATAGAAATGGCAGTTTTAATGTCGTCAATTCTATCAACTATGACACGTCTTTCTTGGAACTCTTTAAATTTTGGTTGGAACTCGGCAGAACTTTTATCATACATTGAGTTGTCTTTTTTAGATACAACATCAGCAACAATAGTTACTCTGTAAACACCAAAATTATCATACTGATAATCTGTTACTCTGTATGTTTTTATAATTCCTGCATTATACTGATCAATCCTTTCAGTTACTGCCGAGTTTTTAGCAGTTCTCTCTGCCATTAAAAACGTGCTTGCTGCTTGTTCAAGTGCCTCTTGTTTTGCATTTTCAAGAGCACGACCATAGGTGCTACCTATACCTACAGTCGTGATCTCTTTTGCATTAGCAATGCAAGTAACAAGTAACAACGAAAGAATTAATGATCTCATCACAGACCATTCATCATCGTCCGAACTTGTGCAGCTGCATTAATACTTTTGCGAGATACTTGCATTGTCACGACAACCATATTGTTGTCACGATTAACTTCTCGTGTAGCAATAAATGCACCACGAAGAATCGCTTGAGAACTATCAGTAATGCTCTCAGTCACAGATTGTGCGATACGATTAGCCCTGCGTCGTTCTTCTTCAGAAACTTGCGCACCTTCTGGAAGATTATCGTCATCTTCGTTTACAGATTTTTTACGATCACGCTTTTCGCTATTGTTGCTTGTAACCAAGTCACGCAACGATGTTTTGGTTAGATTTTCTGTAACCTTTGTTGAACGAAGATCGTTACTTAAAAACTCTGCTAGATTTCGTTTAGCACGCATTGTGGCGAGCATAAACGCATCTTCTCTACCTTGCGGGTGATTGAAGTTGACAGGTGCTGTTCCAGAAGATTTAATTAGGATCCACTGACCATCTTCAGAAAACTGCAATTGAAGAGTTCCTGTTACCGACATAAATTCTGCTTCTGCTTTAGAGATGTCTGGTTTCTGTTCCAGTTTGTCTTTAATTTCCGTAACAGGTGCTGGTTTTTGTGAAGCACAACCAGCTGCTAATACTGCCACCAATGCTACTGCTAAGATACTTCTATTCATTTCACATTCTCCTTAATAATAAATTTAGCATTTTCTACTTGCTTATCAGCGAACTGCGCCAAACCACTAAAACCAACAGTGGCTACTACCATACCGAGAAAGAAAGCAATCAATAATTTAATCATTTCCTTCTCCATATTCACCTTTGTCTAACTTATCAATAATACGATAAATCTCTTCATGATTCATTTCTGTAGATCCATCTTCAAATGGTACAACTTCTATAGAGTCATCTCTTTCATCATACCAAACCCAAATACATACTTCTTCTTTCGGACGATGAATCAGTGCCCATGGAGTCTGTTCATGCTCAGGAAACTCTTCTCCATTGAGAGAATCTTTGTGAACAAATACTGCAAACGACATTAATGAATGATTCCCACCCTCAATGTATTCATCATCTGTTTCCAAATCAGCATAGCCGTCAAAGATGATCTTTACACCAAGTGGTTCAACACCACTCTGATCTCCTGGTCTAAGAATACCTTCATCCATAGTGCAAACATATTCTCTTACCCAATCTTCAACAACCTGTTCGTATGGTCTCACTTCGGAACCTCAATTTTATCCAGTTCTTCAGCGGGATCCCAATCTTCATCTGGGTTATCTTCTTCCCACTGACGCATGTCTTCAACAATCATGAACATCTCATCAATTTCACTGGGAATTGTTTCTTCAACTTCATCTGCTGACATACCACTGTAGTCATAGAAATCATCTTCTCCATCTAAATAATGTCCACAAAAACCCACTCCAGGTTCATAGTAGTATGCATCTACATTCCACCCCTCTTCTTGTAAGAATTCATAAAGAGTAGTCGGAGGAGACCATGCAGAATCGAATGAGAGTGATACTGTATTTTCATCTACAATTTCATAAGCAGCAATACTGACATCCCACTTTGTACCCCAATTGTTCACAGACCAATCATATTCCCATTCACCTGATGGATTCGGGCGGAGAGTATTCAGAATCTGATATGATTCATCACGCTCATCAGACTTTCGTAATTCGACAATCAAAGCATCAATTTTTTCTTTTGGACCAGTTAGAGTCGCATAGTTGTTGCACCAGTTAGGCATAATATATTCCTTTCAATTAACTCATAAACTCTTTGAACAATGTAATCACGTCACCAATAGATGATGCGAATACTGCAAATTTCTGCACTTTACCATCGTCATGCGTTTTAGAATAGCCATTTACCTTCAGCCACTCTTTCATCTGCTTCTTTTGAGCAGTTAAAGATTCTCCATCAGGCAGATTGATTTCGAATGTAACTTTGACAGGATCTTCTGAATTGGGATTCCACCACCACATCATATACATTTTGTTTCGAGCATTGCTCAAAAAGAATGCAGTGGAAGCATTTAGGTTGACTTCTCGCAGACGACCACGAAATGTATCATAGTTGTCAACATACCAAGATGGTAATGTTTCGAACATATCATACTGATCATTCTTATAGTTTGTGAACATTGAGGACAATGATGCCATAACAAAACACTCCTTGTAGTGACCAGATACAGAATTACCATCTGGATTTAAAGTAGCAATCAAATAAGACTCTAACAAGAATGATTGCCAGTCTTTCTTGTCTTCAAACTTCTCTAGATTCTTTGCAAGGATATAACACTGTTCTGGATCAAATCCTTTGTCAGCTACGTGAGCATAACAACGATCTCCATTACCCTTTCCAGTGTAATATACTTTACCTTCAGAGTCTATGTATTGATATACATATTGACCCAATGTTGCAAAGAATTCAAGAGTTGGCTTTTCCATAACTAATATTATACCTCAAATTGCTATATTTGTCAAGCAGTTTTTGTTGCTACCTTTTTCTCTTTCTCTGGTGGAGCAGGGATAATCTTTGCATCAGAAACAAGTTTCCATGTAATCTTTGGATACATTTTATGCAACTTTTGATCCTTAACTGCAATTACAACTTTTGCTTCATCAGGATGGATGCCCTCAAGCAATCCAATAAAAAGTGTTTCTCTTTTTATTGGTTTAAGATCATCACGCATGAATACATAAAATCGTTTTGCTTCTGCAAATAGATTAGTTGGTGTCATACCCATTGGTTCAGCTGCAGGTTTGAATGGTGGTTCACCTTCAGGTAGTTGCATTTTATAATTGGGTAGGAATGCATGTGCGAAGATAACTTTAAGTAAAAAATTATCTTTATATTTCTCTATGCTTTTTGGATCAGCATTAATCTCTTCGAGCATTTGTGTTAGATATTTCTGCATTAGAAGTCCTCAATTTCGTCTAATAGTAAACGACAGCGATGTTCCATCAAATAATTCATGATAGACATCTTGTCTCCATTTGGTTTATTACTTATGTATGCTTCAATGATAGACTGCTTTACATCGGCAGGGATGTTGTCAAATGCGACAAGGGTTGCATTGCGTTGCCAGTTACGTTTTTCTTCGTCTGTCTTGCAGGCATCAATACCTTTTTCCATAAACTCAGCAAGTCGTTTTGCGCTCACTGGTTTCTGTCGCTCGCCCTTAACAAACACGTCGTCTTTAGATAGGATGTTTGGAATACCATCTCCTGTGTCACCCTTAACGATATGCTCTACTGTAAACTCCAAGATTTCTTTCTTAGATGCTTCGATGTATTTCTTCTGCATTGGTGACCACTGGCGCACATTCCCTGATGAGAATGGTGCAAGTTGCAATTGCTTGAAGTCTTTGTCAGAGGACAGAATCAAAACCTTTTGCGGTTCTTCTATAAGTCCAACCATCATCAGAGCATTGTTCTGAACCCATTCAGTCATCACAGCAATAATATCGTCTGCTTCTGCACGTTCTACATGAATGACACGATATGGAAATACACGTGCTAGATCTTCTCGCATCTCGGACAGGGTATCAAAGATTAACTTCCAGTCTAGATCGCTGGCTTCACGATTCTTTTTGCGTGATGCTTTGTAATGTTCGTAGTAATCTCTACGCCAATACTTGCGACCATCGCAACAGATAACCATCTCTCCATATTCTTTGCCATACTTTTTCTTGTATGACTTGAGTGTGGACAGAGTCACGTGTCGAATCAGATTCTTTACTTCTGACTCAGTACCTTTCAACTCACGCTGGAAGGTGAGGATGGCAGCAAGTGCCACCTGACTATAATCTACAAGAATCATCAAAATGCTCCCAACAAAATACACTCTTCATTAATTCGACCATTTGGTGTGCTTGGTTTAGTCGTCAGTTTCTTGATTGCACCATTCAGTGCACGTTTGCCCATCGACAATCCTTTGAAGAATTCTTCTGGCTTACGCAATGTCATTGACATAGAGTCTTTAACATTAAATCCAAGAATCGTAGTTCCCTTCACAGATAGAGTACCACTCTCAGCACGATAGACCTGAACCTTACGGTATTTCGTATTGTATACCCACAACTCACTTGATGCGAGAATGTCTTCTGGTTTAATCGATTTGAGATTAAATTCTGCGAACTCTCGCATATACTTCATCTTACTCACTACTTTAGTGGGTGATGTTGCTTTACGCTTACGTGGTGCACGATTCGCTTTGGCAGTCTGCACCTGTTGCTGGCAGTCAGCAATAATTTGTTCTAGGAACTTGGCGTATGCCTTTAACTGTCGCTTTGTGAAGTTTCCATATCCCTCAACAAGCTGTTTGTCTTCTCCATCAATTGTTTCTCGAATTTCATCGAGTGTTGGGACAAACATGTCTCCGATTCTTTTTGCGATTGTTGCTGCAACTGAGTTTGCCAAAAGAAAATTCTTCGTTGAGAAGTCAGACGTGCAGTCGTTCGTGATAAAGTCATCAATTGCTCCTTCAATTTCTCCAGCAAGTTCACGTGCTTTCTCATCAATACGATCTTGAATAGAAATCACATTGGTTGGTTTGATCACTTCTTCTTTCTTTTCTTTAATCACTTTATATTTCTGAACCAAGTCATTAGCAGTATCATTTATAAATGCTACATGTTTGTCGGAAAGATATTGATTGCGTGTAGCAAGACGAGAAATAATCGCCAGTTGGCGAATCTCATAGTCAGTTGCTCGATTGATGGCGATAACTTCTGCCTTTTTACCTACCTTCGCAAAATATTCTAATGCGAATTTGCGCAGTTGTTTCTCTGTTGCGGTATTTGTATACCACTGCAATGCGTGTGACAGTTGAGAAAGATAATTCTCTTCAGTCACAGGTGGTTCGTTGCGGATTGAGTCTTTTTGAGCAGCAAGGATCGCATGACCCTTGAGTCGTTTTTTGCTAGTAGCCATAGGTTTGTAACCTCCATTTCATACATCTATTATACCGCAACTTGTAATTAAAGACAAGCGGTTTTTTCTATGTTAAATGCAATGGAGATACGTGGTTTGGAGTTCTTGTTGGGGTAAACACCATGTCTAACCCAAGATTCGAACATTAATAGTCTACCAGGAATTGGGGTTATTGTATGATGGTCTATAATTTCTAATCGATTAGAAACTCTATATTGTTCTCTTTGTGGAATTTGATCTGGAATCACAAAACAACCAGATGAATCATCTGACTCACAATCAACATAATAAACACCAGACATAAGAGCAGAAAAATGATAATGATCTTGCTCCATTGCATTCTTTTCAAAGACATTCAACCATGAAACAATTCTAAAATCATCATAACATCCAATAGAATTCATAAACATGAAAGAGTTTTTATAAATTTCCTCTTGTAATTCTACCAAGTCTGCAGTTTCTAAAAAATTCTCATCTTGCTTATATGATGTTTTAACAATCTCTGTCTTAGGTGCAGATAACTCATTGATAGTTAGATACTCAAATACTTTATCTTTAGTTGCCTCCACGACAGATGAAGGCAACTGCTCAATTCCAACAAAGAGTGGAGATAACTCTTGAATAATCATTTAGTCACAGATTCATACAACTCAACGAATTCTTCGTGGTCTGCAACCTCTTGTGCTAGATTTTGTTTGTGATATGTTTTTGCGATTTTAGAAACGATCTTTTTAGGAATCTGAAGATTCTGTGATTGGTCTTTTACAATCTCACGAATCAAGTCACGCTCTGCTTCCATTCGTGTCATGGAGTTAGAGATTTCTTGGACTGCTTTCTGCAGATCCTTCTTTTGTTCAGGTGTTAGATTCATTTTGTTCCTTTATATGCAACAGCTGCGAATAACCAAAATGCTGCAACCCAAGTTGACAGCGTATAGTCAATATTCAAAACTGGAAATAATGTATTAAGTGACCAAATAGTAACAAGTGGACCACCAATGATTAAAAAGATCACCAGCAAGACGATCATCAAAACTTTAGTCATAGTTAAATTGTACCTCTTTTATTGAATCCCAGCGGAACGATCTCCACTCTTGGACTTCCGTATCAAAGACCCGAACTGCGGATCCAACAGTTTTGCTATTTGTCTCTTCCTCCACCCCGACGCTCTTCGGTTGCTTGTCCAAGGGGATTCTAGATTCGACGAGGGTTGCTCGCATTGTTCTTTCTGTTCCATCTTTTTTGGTAAACACAATGCGCAAATCTTTAATGTGTTCGTCATGTAACAGTCCTTTGATCCATTGTCTGCCTTCATCGGTATTAAAATCATTTTTCACTTGTGTGTTGATCATTCTTAATTGCCTCATAATAATTTACCAGTGGTTTCCAAAATTCTAAAAATTCTTGAGGTGTTGCATAAAACTCTTTCTCAGTTCTATATGAACCAAGATCAGTCTCAATAGTAACCTGAATGTATTTCGATGGAACAGGAATTTGCTTAATGTTAATTGTGTGAGGATAACTCATTCGTTTGTCCTTTATGTTTGGTTTTACGTGTGTACAATACCTTGCTCTCCACCTTTCGCATACGATACTTAGGTGTGCGCAAATCTTTTGCAACAAGATTTCTAGGTTTTGATTTAGTATTATACATTTCCATTCCTTACAAGACAAATTTACTTAGTGCTTCCTTTGCGAGATCAAAGTTATCAGTTACTTCTTCATCAATAGTTGCAAGAATTAACATCTGTTCCAGAGTATCAACTTCATTCATCATATCTTCGCTAAGACTAGACTTAAAATTTTCATACTCATCATCAGAATTAATAGACCACATTAGATCTAGCAATTTTACTTGATATTCTTTCAAACCATCGATCTGAATCATTCTATGCTGCTCCATTTTTTAAGTTTTTCCAACTTGGCTTTCTTTGCATCTAAGACTTCCATTGAGTCAATTAAACCCTTAGCCATCATCAACTCAATCATACAAAGCAGATCACCTGTTTCTTCTGTCAATCGTTGTTTGTTAGAAGCACCATTATGTGCACTATCAAACCCAAATCGAAAGATCTTACTTATTGCTTGCGTAACTTCAGCGCATTCCTCTTGCGCAATTAAGAGGATTTCTTGCTCCATTTTATTCAATATTGTTCTCCATAACAACGTGCGTCTTCATCTGCAGATTGCTCCGCATCCATCATCATTTGATATTGCTGTTCCAGATGTTGATTCTGTTCAAACTCTGCAATAGCATTTTCTGCCCATTCATATGGAACATTTAATGCAACTGCGATAAACTTAGCAGACATACCACGCTCTGCGAGTTCTTCCATAGTCATTGCCAATTCAGCCATCTTACTCATTTGACACCTCGATTAATTGCATTAACACCAGAGTACATAATCAATAATCCTACTGCAGCAATTGCAGTCTGGACAAGAACAGAAGCATTTGGGTCATAGTCCATGGTTCCAACAGCACCATACACAACTAAAAGACCAACAATCATTCGAATCATAACAATCTCCTATCAATCACTAACACAGTTATTATACACCAGTGTCAAATAAAAGACAACATATAAATGCAAAAACCCTACTTTGAGTAGGGTTTTGTAAGTTGTTGATTTTACAGGGAATTTAAGGCTTACAGGATGTAGCCTTAGATAGTGCTGTATAAGGTGAGTAGTAGGCTTGCAACCACATGTAAACCCACCAATCGAACCACAAGTTAGTCATTTCTTGTATTTCTTACAGGAGGATCTGCTGGTGGTTTTAGTATAGTTGGTGGTGTGCTTTGTGGCTTTGATGAAAACTTTTCTGCAACAGTAACACCAAGACCAGCCATTGCGATGTATGCCATCGTTTCGTAAATGAACTGGTCTATGTGTTTACCGAAGAACATGTTGGCGAAGAATGCAATGGAGCAGAACATAAACGCAAGTAATGTTACCACTCTTTTACTGCTGACGGATCCATTATGTCCGTCAGCAATCATTCCTCGAAACCAATTAGTCATTTCTTGTATTTCTTGCTACTGGATCTCCAGGTTCCAATGTTGGTGCTGGTGCACTACCCATCATACTCATCGGACGTGGAGGCATTCCTGGAGTTGAAGGCATACCCATTGGACTTGCTGGAGGTGAAGGAGGTGCTGCTGGTTTTGGAGCACCAGAAGTTGCTGCAGCAAGTGCTTGCTTCTGCATGTCTTTATCACCACCAGCCAACATGATACCAGACAATGTGCCTGTTAAGAATGTTGCGATAGGAACAATCAACTCAAAGAACTTTTGGTCAATTGGAGAGATAGCGTTAAGTGGTTGTGTCACGAAGATCAACGAGTAGAGAACTACGAACACAATACCAGTTAGCGTCAATGATAAACAGATACCAATGAAAAACTTTAGACGAGCCATCAACTGCTCTTCTGTGTAAACTACGATTTCTTTATTTTCCACAATTCACTCCTTTAGATACTGTAGGAACAGAAGTAGATTCTGTTGGTGGTCCAAGTCTTGGATCACGCTGTCCCTTAAAAATATGTTCAGGACATGTTCTTGTCACATCACATAATGGTTTTTGACAAAACGATTTATCCCAGTTTTCTGGGTCTTGGCAAGGATATCTAAATCGATCCCCACCAAAAATCGCTAACGAGAGTGGCAATAATAGTAAAAAACCAAGCCACTTAAATAATCTTCTATCACTCAACATTGCACCTCTTCCTTATATTGCTACTGTTTTTATTTATTCGCTAGAGGATTGTCTAACGCACGTTGGATCTTCTTATCTAGGTTTGCATTAGTTTCTTTAATTGCAACTTCAGTTTCTTTTCTGAGAACTTTGATCTCACCTTCAGTTTCACGCATAGACTGTTTCGCCTGACGCTCGACAGTATCTACTACTGTTTCTAGGCGACGAATGTCACTCTTTAGATCGTTTTTGATTTGGTTTGTGTATTCCTGAGCAGACTCAGCCTTCTGTGTGATTACCTCAAGACGCTTGTCAAACTCTGATAGATCTGGAGCAACGTATTCAGCAATACGCTTTTTCATGCTCTGATAGTCTTTATAGACTTCAAATGCACCATATAGACCACCGAGTATTGATGAAACTAGAGTAGCTGCAACCATTAGTTTGGCTGGAGTGAACTCATATCCACCGATGCTGATAACTGTATCTTTACTGGCATACTTCTTAACAGCTGCTTCTGCTTCGTCAATCTTTTTATTGACGTCTTTTATTTCTTCTGTCATTTTTCTCTTCCTTTGACTGTTCGAGACCCAAAGGATCCCATATTTTCTTTTCTACTTGTTTTGGCTCATAATGAAAATACAGTATATAATACACAAGCGCAAAACATTCCAGTATCACGAACACAAAAAATGATTCCATTAGCAATGACATAGGTTTTCTCTATTTGTATTGAAGGGAAACTAATTCTTCGTGAAGTCTATCTGAGGCACCAGACAATCCTCTCATCATTCTAGCATTGTCTACATTTTTCTGGTTTTTATAAACTGTAAATGGTTTATATCCTGGAACATCTGGCATTACAATACTATATGTTTGAAACCCTGGAGTATATCCCATTGCTGCAATAAGAACATTCTGAACTGCCACTTGTGCTTCCATGCTGGCTGCTTCTCCAACTTTACCAGCAAGCTGTTTACCTTCTTCTACTGCTTTGGCTTTTACTGCTGCTTCTCGTTTTTCTTGTAATTCTTGTCTAGCAGTTTTTGTTCCTTCTTTTTTATCTCCACTAGTCTGCGCAGATTGCGTATTAGACGAGCCACTGTTATTCTCTTTAGTGCTTCCCGAAGCATCATTTTTATTTTCCTGTTTTTGTTCTTGTTTTTGTTCAGCAACAACTGCGCCCATTGTCTGAGTCGGTGAAGATTGTGTTGGTGCTGGTGCTAATTGAACAGTTGCAGTTGTAGATGTAGCAGAAGTTGTAGTGTTGCTGATTACACTATCAACAGTTGAGTCACCTGTCTTTGACACTTCTGTTTTGACTGTTCCATCTGAACTAACTGTTGGTGTAGCTACAGTCGTTGTAGTAGTCTCAACAGTCGTAGTCGTTGTTGTTGACCCGATGTTCAGGATATTTTTCTTAGCATATGCTTCTGCATAGTTTGGGCACTGATTGCTGTATAATCCATCTAATGAACATTGTTGATTAAAATATGCTTGTTCGTATCCACTACACGCAGTTGAGTATAAGGGATTTACTGAACATTGATAATCGAGATATGCTGCAGCATATCCTGGACATGATGGAGAGTACAATGAATTTAAAGAACATTGCTGAGTATGGTATGCAGCAACGTATCCTGAACAATTTGTGCTATACAGTGCATTAAAACTACACTGTAAATTTAAGTATGCTTGTTGATATCCAGGACAGCTTGGATTTACTAAAGGGTCTGATGAACATACATCTGGGGTAAAATTAAATCTCATATATGGTGTAACACTTGCGATACCACCAGACCATACATTGATATTAGCATTACCAAGAGTAGAAATATCAGAGCTGGTATTTCCTAACAATACTTCTCTGCGAAAACTACCACTGATATTTTCACCACTAGTAGAGTTTATATCATAAGCAATCTGATTTCCAGAATTGTTGGTAACATTCATGCTACCACCGACATAGCTATCACTCCAACCTAGACAAATGCCAAAAAGACTCCAGCCAGAGCAATATCTTCCACCTATAGAGTAATCGTAACCCCACGTAGCACTATGAACACGAACACCTGAGTTACCAAAACCTAATGCTTGATTAATAGCAAATGATGTTCCGTATATTGATGTTAAATCACTAGTAGACCAAACATCAGAATATCCTGGACATGATGGAGAATAACGTGGATTTGTAATACAAGGATCAACAGAATAGTTTACTTTATAGTATGGATCTTTAACCTGTGGACCATAGTAACCAGCCCAGAAACGAGAATCTTTTCCAGTAAAATAAAGTCCTCCATAACCAACATCAGCTAAATTTTGAATAGTGTTATAAGTTACAGTTCGATTAATAGTCTGCCAAACTGGACTTTGCGACCAACTAATTGCTTCTTGCAAATTAACATTTCCAGCAGCATCAGTCATGTATGCGTGTGATACTAATGTTCCATATGAATCCCCACCATTTAAAAACTGAAATCCATATGAGAATCCACTAATTTGCACACCAGCACCAACACTAGAAAGTGCTTGATTGATTGCCCATGTTTGACCTATTTGATTTTGAACATAGCCAAAATAATAGGTATTTGTAGATGAATTATAACCAGTTTGGTAGCCACCAACAAATCCACCTGGAGCAGTGGCAGGAACAGTTGGGGATAATGGAGATGTGATGAGGTTAGTAGTGGTGTCAGCGTATGTAACACCACTTGCTAGAAGCAATGCTAGCAGAAACCTCTTCATTTACTGACATCCAACACGTGCCTTGACTACAGGATCAGAACCAGAATAAGCAGGACAGATGGGATTTGCCACCACAGCTGATTGAGGTTTGATGGGAAAGGTATTTGCAGCTGACTTATCAGACTGCGCCTCCTTTTTCTCTACCTTTGGCTCTTCTTTTGGTGTCTCACGAATTGGTTCTTCTTTTTTCTTTTCTGCAGTTTGCTTTACGATATCTTTCTCATCTACACGACCACGAGAAATCCAAATCTCTTTAGCTTGCTCACCAATTTTACCCATAACTGGGCATGGTGTTCCAGCATCTAACATTGCTTGGAATACACGATCGTCTTGGCATAGAGTAGCAACTGCAGCTACTTTCATACCCATATCATATAGGTTTTTAGATAGTTTGATTCTTTCGCAATTCATATCTCTAACTGTACCACCCATAGAGATACCAAGAATCTGTGTTTGAACTGCGCCAGATGCTGCTGTGGCGCAAACGTCGTTATTGATGGTTGTAACTGCAGGTGCCACTGCAGTAGGTGGTGGAGACTTTACAGTAGTCTCAGACTTGCTGTTGCTTGTGCTATTACTTGTCGATTCAGTTTGGATAACATCTGCGAGTGCAGGTGTCGATGTAACCATAACAAAAAGCACTCCAGCGAGTAACTTTTTGCTCATTTCTTCCTCTCTACTATTATTTGCCTAATGGCTCCTATTATTTAGGATTTTGCAAATCATCAACTTCTTTTTCTATTGTCTTTACGCCAATATTTGAAAGAGATTCATTAACTTTGCTTAGAAAAGACTTGGTTTTAGACTGAGGTTGGAGTTCTTCCTCAAGTAGTGGAGTGATTCTTCTTCCAGCAGAATCATATTCTATCTTCTTTTTTCTATCAAACAGTTGAGGTTCCCAATCTTTAGTATTTTCTTCTATTTCTATCTCTGGGATTTCAGTTTCTTCAGCTTCTTTAAAATGTTTTTCGTATATATCTTGTTTCTCTTCTGTTTTAATCTCATCATTAACACTCACAGAATCAAACACAGAAACACCATTTTGTTTGCTTATTACTTCTTTTTCTTTAGACTCATGTTTTAATTGCCAGTTAGCTGCAACCAAAAGTAAAACAGCAAGTGGATCAAATACAAAAACAATCATTAAGGTGACAATCCTAACAGCTGACTCTAGAAGAGACTGGTCAGGATTATCGCCATAAATTAATGCTGCAATGTATTTGATTGGACCAACTTCTGCCTCAATCTTTCTTAAGTCTTTCGCTATTGGGGCTTTTTCTTCGTTGAGTTTGCTGATCTCTTTTTGCGCTGATTCGATTTCTGAGAGGAGTCTTGTTCTGTCTCTGTTTTGACTTCTTCTGATTTGATTGGCTCGCTCGATTCCTTTTGCATCATCGGTTCTTGCGATGGTTTGATCAGCGATTTGATCCAGTTGACTAATTTGTTTACGAGCTGCATTTATATTCTCCTTTTGAATATTAATCTTCTCATCTATCAATGCTACTTTAGCAGCAACATCCCCAGTAGGAACTGCTTGATCTAAATGTGCCTTTGATAGAAACCCAAAAATACCCATTGATGTTAGCATCATCAGAGTAATCAATGCCACCAAAAAGTATGCCTTCATTAACTTTGGAATATCATTCCAAGTGCGATATAACCATGATGCGACTACTAATTTAGATGCTTCTAGTAATCCACCCATGATCATAATTGGTATCGCAGACGCTGCAAAAATTGCAACTAAACCAGCAATAGCATACCATGCTGCTACAGCTGAAAGTGCAAGTGCGACTGCGAACAATAGATAGGTCATTTCTTAATGTGTGTCCTGTGTACTCTTACTTGAATCTGACCATTATACCACTGGTCTGGGTTTTCCAAAACTTCGTTAATAAATTGCTCTTTTGCTTCAAAATAAGAAGCACTACCTTTATTTAGGCAGAAGTGGATAATCTCTCTTCTGAAGTTCTCTTCACCAAATTCTGCAACATCTTTTTTAACTTCATCAGATGAAGACCAATATTCTCTCCAATCAGATTCGTATTTAACCTTTTTCTTTTTACCTTTTGTTGTTTTGGTTTTAGTAAACTCTGTGAGTTTCTTACCAATATATTTTCTTCCAGTTTTTAAGTTTGTTATGAGATATACAAACGCTTTGTACTTTGGATCAATCTCAGTGATTGGTTCATTATTATAATACCAAGTCATTCTTCATCATCTAAATCTTCCTCTTCGTAGATATCAGCAGAACAGACTGGACAATAAACACAGTCTTCTTCTTTGTAATCTTCACCTTTAAGGATGATTTTTCCTCTTGCCTCGCATTGTGTACACTCAAAATATTTAGTAGTCATTTTAGATCTTTACCGTCCTTGAATGTGGTATTGGGAACCAGTCTGAACATATTGTATCAAAGAAAAATACTTGAGTCAGTCTTGGTTCTTTATTTCCATATAAGTTATTGACAACATGATATTGTGCTCCATCGTATGCAATTAATCTGTTATATATGTTACTAAATCTAACAGTTTCAACGAATTGAGAGTTATTCACTTCCATACAATCTTTATAATACTCACTTTTTTCTGGATTATATTTACCAAACATTTCTTGTTTAGCATCAAAGTTTCTTTCAGAAGAGTATAAACTTTTCTTCGAACAGATAGAAGTCCCACAGTCTGTTTGTATATCTTTTGAGAGATATACAACCCCAGACAATGGTGAAAATCCATCATCATGTACCCACCCAGTTGAAACATTACCATACTGTTCTGGTTCTGTTAACTGAAAATATGTTTGTATTTTATATTGCAGATTAAATCTTTTTCTATCAAAAAATAATGATAAAACTTTTTGACAAAATTCTCTATGATAATCTGGATTAATTTCAGAAAGTTCTCTTGTTCTTTTTCCTGGCCAAACTCCACCACGAACAGAACAATCTTCATAATCTAATGATAAAGCAAATTGTCTGACATCATCTGGATTATTAAAAAAATTGTCAACACATATCGAAGGGAAAAACATTATTAAACTTTCTGCAACAGTTTCATATTTAGAACAAAATTTTCAACGATTAATTTTGTGATTGAGGCTAACATAGTTACTTGATCATTTGTGTTATAAAGTTCTAATACCTGAGAGGCAATCAAACGATATACGGTATCTTCATCTACCTGCAACATACCCCAATCAATTGGATCTGTATTTTCTACTTCTTTTGCTAATTCTACAAGCTGCTCTAATGATATCATTTCTTTTCCTCATACATAACTGTGTTGGTGTTACCCAGTGCCCACTTTGATTCATTTTCAACAGACCAGCGTTTTGTAGCTACTCTGAAATCAGGCATCTTTAATTCTTTTGGATTGCTACTCGGCTCTAAAATAATAAGGCGATTATTAGGCTGAGCAGCATACTGACCATTGTCGCACTGAATAAAGTTATAAGACTTATGATCTTCGGTATCCTCAGCAAATCCAGTATCAAGAATATTAAAATCAGGAGAAGCAGAATCAACGGTAAAGAGATAGGTTCCATACATCCACTCTCCGTTTTTTAATTTAAATTTACAACGCATTGATTGTAGTTGTGCTTTCTTTATTACTGTAATATCATAAGAAAGACAATCCCATAATTGAAGATAATCTAATGGTAGTGGTGTCCCTTCAATCGGTTTCCAACAATATGCGTGTAACGGTAATTTATCATATAATGCACCATAGTGATTAAGATATGATTCAATACGAAATGCCTGTCCACGTAATGACTTTATACTTATCCACCAACATGGTTCAAGTTCGCCATGGCCACTTTCAAAGTCATATAGAAATTCTCTGCGCACATAACATTTTACTGGCGGTAGATTAGCAACTATATGTGCCATGTTATCCTTGTTGTTTACATTTCTTACTACAATATTTCACATTTTCCCAGTTTAGTTCCCACTTCTTTCTCCAGGAAAACTCTTTATGGCAAACAACACAAACTTTTGTTGGCAAATGTTGTTTGTTACCTTTCCACATCACTTAACACCTGACGCTAGAACGATTTGACAAATGTGTTCTAATCGCTCAATGTGTTCGAAGGCACGCCATGGAGAAGTGTCGATAGAAACAACCCCATGACCTTTTATTCCTACGATATCAAATGAAACATTTCCAGAATTATCTAGATCTAAATTTTTATGACATGCATCAGCAAGTTCTTGACTGATGGGTGGAACATCAGGAACATTCTTAGCTACCTTTGTATATCGACTTAACTCTGGAAAGTCTTTGGCAATGTCACCAAGTTCAATACCAGCATGCATAGCAGCAACGCAGTATGTTGGATGAAAATGCATCACTACACGAACATCATCTTTATGCTGTCCCATCTCTCGTTGTAAACCAAAGTGTAAAGGAAGTTCTCCACTAGGTTTCAAGTTTGCGCTGATATCAGTATATTCAATTTCTTCCCAAGCATAATTAAATGCAGCGGTTCCATATCCACTATGAATGCTTCGATGAATTTTAATTTTCTTAAACTGATCAGGTTGCATCGTCTGCTTACGAACACCAGATGGTGTAATATAAAAATGATCACGATCATGATGGCGAATAGAGACATTACCATCACGACTGGTAATCCAGTTGCGACGATATGCCTCTACCATTGTATCACATATAGTTTCTAACATTACGCTGCTCTACCCCAAACATCATCCCAAGAACCAGTAAGCGCACCTTTAGCATAATCAGTTACACGATTCTCGAAGAAGTTGCCATGCACTGGCGCATTGATCATTTCTTCAACCCACGGTAATGGATTCTTTTTACGCTTGAAGATACCTTTCATACCAAGACCAATCAAACGACGATCTGCAATATAACGAATATATTCTTTCACATCTTCTGCTTTCAAATCTCTCATATCGCCAGAAGCAAATGCTAAGTCAATAAATTTATCTTCAAGTTCAACCATCTTTTCAGCAATAGTATAAATCTTACTCTTAAGTTCATCATTCCATAATTCTGGATTTTCTTTGATGTACTCTTTGAATAGGCGCATCATTGACTCAGCATGCATTGTCTCATCAACAATTGACCAAGTAACGATTTGTCCCATTCCCTTCATGAGACCATGACGAGGAAAATTAAGAAGCATGATGAAACTACTAAACAACTGCATGCCTTCAGTAAAAGCAGAGAAGATGGCGATGTGTGTCGCAGTGCTCTCAAGAGTTCCGTTCTTTGAACTATGTTCGATAACATAATCGTGTTTATCCCTCATTTCCTGATATTCCAAGAACTGATTGTAGGTAGTTTCTGGAAGACCAAGTGTTTCGATTAGATGACTATATGCTGCAATATGCAATGCTTCACGAGCAGCAAACCCAGACAACATCATACGAATTTCTGGCTGTGGAAAATATGGAAGATAGTTCTTTACATATCCACCTGCTACGTCAATATCACCCTGTGTGAAGAAACGAAAGATGTTTGTCAGAAATTCTTTTTCTTCTTTACTTAGTTTCTTTTTCCAATCTTTTACATCTTCAGCCATTGGCACTTCAGTGTGCAACCAATGCGCTTGTTCATGTTTCAACCATGCTTCATATGCCCATGGATAATTAAATGGTTTGAAATAATTACGCTCATCTGTCATTTTGTTAGTTTTCTTAATCATTTTATCCCTTTAAGTGTAATTTAAATGCAACTGTTATTCTTAATTCTTTACAATGCCTAGTTGGCTCTGAACCATAATGTGGTATATAACTATTAAACAATATCCCGCTATTTGGTCTTGGGGTATATGTATGAATTTTACCATTATCATACAAAACAGTAGCGCCACCCCATCTAATATCCCAAACAGGATTCATATAGATTAAAAATGTTCTGGCATAATCTAATGGATCATCTATATGAATATCACCACAGAGACCATAAGTCTGCCCATTAGCATATACAGATTTTAATTCAAACTCTTCACCAGTTATTTCTTGTATTCTATTAAATAAAAAAGATGTATAAAATGGTCTATCATTTAAATCATAATACCAAAATGGTATAGCATGTTCACTACCAATAGCGCTGTTACCTACAAATCTCCATCCAGAACCTGTTTTGAGTATCATGTACTCATCATTATAATGAGATTCTGGAATAACATTCTCAAATACCTGCAACATTATTATCCCTCACATGCTAAACAAACACCCTCATCAGATGCCAATGCTTTCATATCAATTTCTTTAATGACTTCACGCTCAATCTTCTTGGCAACTTTGTCTGCCTTTGCGATCTTATCAGAACGACAATAATACATAGTTTTCAATCCACTTTTCCATGCTTGAAAATGCACAGCATGGATATACTTAATGTGTGAATCTGGACGGAAGAATACATTCAACGATTGCGCTTGGTCGATGTATTCTTGACGATCTGCTGCGTGCTGGACCACCCAACGCTGGTCAATTTCCATAGATGTTTTGAACACATCTTTTGTCCAGTCGTCCATCCAATCGAGGTGCTGAACGCTTCCATCATTCGCAATAATACTACGCCACACTTCTTCATATTCACCAGCATTTGCTGCTCCAAATTCATTATCTTTACCTAGATGTTTTACAATAACTTTATCCAGATAACGATTCTTGTTTAGGTGAGAACCCGATAGAGTGTCTTGGCGATAAGCATTGGCACGATAAGGTTCAATGCTAGGACTAGTATTGCCCATGAGAATGGAAGAAGAAGCATTGGGAGCAATAGCCATAAGATGACTAAACCTATTCCCAGTACCCACAGCATCAGGTGCTTCACCACGCTCAAATCCAAGTTGTTTATTAGCCTCATCTAATTTACCTCTGATATGTGCAAAGATTTGTTTATTACGTCCGACTGCCATTGCAGATTCCCATGGTGTGTTTGTTTTTTGCAGGTAGGCATGCCAACCCAACGCACCGATGCCGATTGATCGTTCACGCATTGCGGAATATTTTGCTCGCTTAATTTCTTTTGGTGCATTATCAATAAAATACTGAAGAACATTGTCAAGCATTTCTGCAACATCACGAAGAAAAAGAGGATCTGCTTTCCATTCGTCATAGTATTCAAGATTTAATGAAGACAAGCAACATACTGCAGTACGCTTTTCATCTGTTGGTAAAATAATTTCAGAACAAAGATTAGATTGATGAACTTTCAATCCTTTGTCTTTTAACCACTGTGGTAAATGTTTGTTTGATGTATCAATAAAATGTAGATATGGTTCACCTGTCATCATACGCATTTCAAGAATGCGCATCCACAATTCTTTTGCGGAAACAGTTTCACGAATTTCATTTGATGCAGGATCTATTAGATTCCAAGAATCATCAAAGTCAGAGTCTTTCATTGATTCTTCAATGATATGCATAAATGAATCAGGAATGTTAATTCCATGATGCATATTCAGGCAACGCATATTCTGGTCACCTGTTGGTTTACGCATCTCTAAAAAGTTTATAATATCTGGATGGCTGATGTCAAGGTAAGCAGCATAAGAGCCACGACGAGTACGACCTTGACGATATGCCAAAGAACTGGCGTCATAGATTTTGAGGTGAGGCATGACACCAGTAGATTTATCATCTGCAGAACGGATACCAAAGCCAATACCAACCCCACCACCAAGCATACTAAGCCAATTAGTTTCACTAAGATTATCAACTAGTCCCTCTGCTGTGTCTTCAATGTAGTTAAGAAAGCAAGAGATAGGCAATCCTCGTTTGCTTCTTCCAAACGAGAGAATAGGTGTTGAGTAACTAAGCCAGTGCTTACTGGAATAATCATATAGTCTTTGTGCATGTTCTGGATTGCTACCAAATTTGCTGCTAACGTATGCGAATCTTTCTTGTGGTGACTGCTCTTCATCTCTCATGTAACTTTCTTTTAATCTTATTCTTCCCAACTCATCAAACAATTGATCTCGAGAATAATCAACCCTAATGCCATGCACGACACTTTCCATATATTGCTCCGTTTTTATTATTATTGATTTACAAATTCGCTCGCCATAGGAAATACTGTGGCGATAACCTTTGCACACTCTCGTGCAATTTTCATATGTTCTAATTGTGTACCATTTGCGCTACGCAATTCAATGAAGTGAACCCAACTACGTAGTGTTCCATTCATATAAAGACGAGATACAGTTAGTCCTTCTGGTAAAACTGCCCTTGCCTGTTCTTTTGCGATGCCATTTTTTATCGCCCATTCATATTCTTTTTTCACAGTGAACAAGACACGCTTTTGTGCACGTTCCCATTCAATTGATAACATCTTTTGCGTTTCATCATTTGTATCTAGACTAACAGAGTTCTGACGATTTTTTATGTCCTGTAGTCTTGCTTCTCTCAATACAAAAGCGTCGTCCAATTCTGCTGTTGGATCTGCATATCGTTGTGAAAATTCTTGAAATGAAAAAGAGCGATGGCGTAGAATCTGACGAGCGATATCTCTAGTTGTTTCAATCTCGAGACAAGCACTCACCATTTCTAGTGGTGACCAGTGTTTGTGTTTAATAAGATAACGAATTAACTTCTCAGATGTTTCTGTGTTGAACTGATTGGATGGATTAGATACTCTGGCACAAAATGCTACTAACTCCTGAACATCTACTAAACCCTCATCATACATTTCACTACTTGCATTACTATAACTAATGAGTTTTACTTTCACTTCTTTCTCCAATTAATAAATTTCAACTTCGCTTCCATACCAGTATAGGTGTTTGTATTTATTAGTTCGATGATTTCAGCAGGCGACATTTCGCCATATAAAACCATATCATTAATATCTTTTTGTGTAACTGTATCAGGATACATGCATACAGAATAACCTAAATCGATATACTTCTCTAACTGCTTAACGATATCTTTATTTCTTGGTTCATTATCTATCACAATAGTAGCATTCGTCAAAAGTTTACGAATAGTTGGAGTATCAAATGAAGATCCAGATACTGCAATTGCATTTGGAAGAAACAAAGAGTCCAGTGGACCTTCTACCACATAGATTCGTTTACCATAATCAACTCTGTCAAGACCATAAATCTTTTCTTCTGTCTCATCAACCTTAATGGTATAATACTTAGGATCTTCATCTCCATATGCTCGAGCCTGAAATGCAAAACACTTCCCTGCGGAAGTGAAGTATGGGATGATCATCCTTGGGTGTTCACCTTCAATTGGTTCAACAAACTTTGGCGTAACAGAGTTAGTGAACTTCTTAAATTTTGAAGCAAAGTAAAGAAGATGCCATTTTTCTCTTGGAATCTTACGCTTTAATACATACTTAACTGCAGGATGAGAGACATCTAATTTATCAATTCTATCTAAAGATGATAAGATGTCATCTTCAAGTAACTGCGATGTTTCTTTTTCTGGAATTATTTTTGATACATCTTTGTGCGAGTTTTGTTTTACTGCGCCAGCTTTATATCGTTCAAGAACATACTCATCATACAATTGTGGATCAACATACTTAATAAGATTTCCAATATTAGTAGAATGACCACAGTTGTGACACTTACAAAACAAATCAGTTTTTGCTCTGTAAATATAACCTCGTGCCTTCAACTTATTTTTAGATGAGTCACCACACACTGGACAAGAATAGTTCCAGAGATAATCATTCTTTTGTTTGAAATTTCGCAAGCGACTGCCCAGTATTTGAGCATACTTTGCATCAATGTATAACATAACAACTCCAAATGTAGAGTATGTATTATACTCTACGTAACATTATAAAGCAAGTTTACTTTAGATATTTTGCAATTTCGTTGATGTGTCCTAGCAGATATCCTAATACTGCAGCCCCACCAATTACATACCATTTCCACTTTTCAAGATTGCTAATTCTTGAATCCATTTTTTCCATATCTTCTACAACATCTTTTCTTATTTCTTCATGCTGTGCCTGAGAAATTTGAGAATTTGCATTCATCTTATGTTCGATACGAGTTTGCATATCGTCAATCTTGTCAACAATCTCACGATTACTTGTAGTAATGCGTGAGTGCAACTCCTTGATGTCGTGCTTTACCTCTGCCATATCTTCTCTGATAGTTTCTACTTGTGCTTCCAATTTAGCAATTCTCTCTGGTGTTTCCATTATTAGACCTAGTTATTTATTTTTTGAGTTGGTTCATAATACTCTTTGTACTTAATAATAATTGTACGTTGAGTATTGATAAAGTTTCTCAAATCAGCCATTGTTAATGCAAGTTGCTGATAACCATCATCTGTGATAGCAAACAGAACTAAGTTTTGACCCTTTGCTTCCATTTGCTTAAAAATTTCTTCTGCGTTATCTGGTGTAACAATAACCCATTGAATAGGTTTTGCTTTAAGTGGCTCTGGATCTGCTAAATCAAGACGTGTTTTGTCAACAGGTTTTGTGACAACCTCAATCGATTTGGTTTTTGTACCAAACAAATCAAAACTCGCACATCCAGAAAGATTACTGACCAGCAGTAGGCTTGTAATTAGGATTAGCGAGCGATGGACATTCTTTGTTGATTTCACTTGGAAGTTTAGCATTTTTCTCAGCATCAGTTAAAGGCGCACCACTTGCTATTTCTAAACAGCGCATGGCATTTACAGTTCCACGATTTACTGCAGTTTCAAGAGACTTTGGTTTTGCTGCAGCAGCTTTACCGAAATCTCGTTTTGATCCATCTTTCGATGTTGTAAATCTATCTTTCAAATTATCTAAATCTTTGTTTTGTAATTTAATAGTAGTATTTAATTCGTTGTTGATGTCTTTTATTTTTTGTTGATCTGCTTGAATTTGTTTGATTGTTTCTTGCTGTTGTTGCACTGCCTCAGTCATCTTACGAGTATTTTCTTGGCTCACTGCTAAGTCAGCACGCAATCCAGTTACATACCATAAACCACCAGCAATCACAATAGTGATTACTAGTGCTACTATTGCTTTAATAATCGTGCCAATTGGTAAAGGAAACATCGATTTCTTAGGTGGTTTTAATTTCAGTCGCATTAATAAGTTTTCTTCTCGCCATCAACTGATATTTTTTAATATTGTTCTTATCGATTTTTGGTTGATCTGTAGAAACAGCAACACCAGTAGCATTTGCTGGCGCTTCTTCTTCTAAGAATCTCTTAACGATAATTTCTTCTTCTACTAGTGTTACATTATTTTTTAACACTTCTATAATTTTTGTGTAGCGTTCTTCCATAAGAGAAGTAGTTCTACTACCATTCTCATAGTATTCTTTAACCAAGAACAATGCTGCAATTAAACTTTTTAATTTGCTTTCGCCACCAGGAAGTTTATTAATAATTTTCTTCATGTTGAAGACGAGGCGATGCAGATACGAATACGCATCCTTCTCTTCTGATGTTTTAAGAGAAGATGCTTTTTTTAAATTCTTGCCAGTCTTGTCGATAATACCTAATTTGTATGCGGTTGTATCTTCAAATGAAGTTACAAGCATTGACAATATTTTGTATGCAACAAGATTGTCTACTATTCGGCTCATTAAATCTTCCTTAGTGTTGCGATAATTTTTTCATCTAAAGAAACATCAGATAGAACAATACCATATTCTGGTAGAGTTTCTGGCATTCTGTTTAGATAAACAAGAAACGTAACGAGAGCATCCCAATTAGATTCTTCAATTTTATAGAATAACATCTTAGTAGTAGCATCACCAAAGATATTGTAAAGGACAATTATATGATTGAGTATTAATCTTTCTCTCAATTCTCCATTGTTCTTATATCTGGATAATAATTTTTTAAGATATAAGAACTTCTTCATATCCTCTTCAAACTCGGCTAAACTATGACACTGCGGATTGTCATAATGATGCATTGCATAAAGAAGAAAATTACTCTCGTTTAATTTCTCACTAATCATACTATCTCACGTAATTGAGGGGAGCCAATCTCCCCTCGAATAATTATTTATTAGGCATCAGCACCAATTGTAGTATCATCAGTATTATCGTCGCCAGTCATAGAACCCATAGCAACTAGAACTTCAGTCTTGTTACGAGTACTGCCTTGTGCATCAGTGTATGTGCTAGTAGTAACCCAACCTGCGTGAGCAACACCCTTTGCTTTATTTGCAGCAATCGCTGCTTCTGCTGCAGAGATACCTTCAACAGCTGCTTTACCAGCAGTGTTTAGATATTTTGGTTTATCTGCTTCTTGGTCTACATTTCCCCATAGTGCCATTTTAATTCTCCTTGTTTATTTAATTCTAGGACCACGAGCACCAGACTTTGCACCTGCTGGTCTACCACGTCCTCGTTTTTGAGTTTGATTATCATCTTTTGCATCGAAACCTTGTTCGTCTTTTTCACGCTCTTTCTTTGCGTATTCAGAACCATAAGTTCCAGTGTGACGATACACACCACCCTTTGCTTCATATTCGAGCATCATCATGAATTCTTTATAAGATAACATTTCTGTTTCCTCTTTCTTTGTACCTCTATCTGCTTCTAGTTTAGCAGCAATCGCCATTTCACGACGCTTCTCTTTGCTCTTACCTGCAAATTGTGGAGCATCAGATGCTTGGAAATCTTTAATAACATCGCCCATCTTTGATGTAGCAAGATTGATTTTTTCATCTAACTCAACTTCTTCTTTGGCTAGGCGATCAATTGCTTTATTAACACCATCTTGACGCTTCCAAGATTTTTTCTGATAATGTCCAGCTAATCTATCAGCAGCAGTCTTCATATCTGGTTTTCTTGATTTATTAGACTGCGCTTCGAAATCTTTTGCTATTTTTTGATTCATACGAGAATCATGCGTTGCCTTCTTAGCATAAGAAGCAAGAGTAGATTTATTCAACTCATCTATTTCTTCAACTTCTTCATCTACCATTCCAGTGCGACGCTTCTCGCCTTCGATGTATGAGTGTAAAGATTCAACTTCACTCATCACTTTAGAAAGTTTATTCTGATACCATTCTTCAACTTCACCACCCATATCAATGTACTCTAGAATTTCTTCTGCAGCATATTTGATAAAGTGTAGTTGAGTCTGAGCCATTTCCATTTTCTCAGAAGTCTCATCTTCTTCCTTCATGACTTTCTTCATACCCATCTTGGCAAGATGTTTTGCAGTTGATGGACCAATACCGAATTTACCTGGAACTGCAGAAGGATTCTTCTTTGGTTTGTCAGGAGTAAATGGAAGATCGTCTTCTTTCTTCTTGTCAGTTTCTTCTTTAGTTAAACGATTAACTGCTTTGTTGATACCGTGCATACGCTTAACTGCTTTCTTAACATCTGGCTTCGCATCTTCATAATCTGATTTCATATGCTTGTCTGCAGTTTTTGCATCCATACCACGGCTGATGTTATGTGCATAGTCAGCACCAGCCAATGTTTTCTTGTGGGTAGCATCAGCAGTTCTGTTAGCCATATCAACAGATGCCTTTGAAACATATGAGCCAAGAGTTTTCTTAGAGATTTCGTCAATCTGTTCAACTTCTTCTGTAAAATGTTTTTTAGCCAAAGACATTACATGATCATCGCTACTTCTTTTCATTGCTTCTTCAGCGCTTTTAGCTGAAGAAATGTGAGCATGAACTTCTTGTTTAAATTTAGAGAAGTTTGGATGATTATGCATCTTTGTTCCTGGCGCTTTTTTATTCAAAGCGCTAATAGTTGAATTGGCAACATCTTTAGCAGTAACACCAGTTGCTTTCATAAGCATTGAACGAAGACCTTCTTCAAGTTCAACTTCTTCATTAGTTGGATGACCAACACGAGTCTTTTTAGTAGCCATGTATGCTTTATACTCAGGTGTTCCTTTGATATACTTTCGATCTGGAACTGGAGCAACTGGTGCTTGCTCTTTCATTTCTTTTTCTTCTTTCTTGTCAGAGTTAGCAAAAACGATTTGTTTATGAGACTTGCGACCAGATGGACCAACTTTATAGTCAGCACGTGCCATACGATCTTCTGCTTCGTCAATCTCTGTTTCTTCTTTTAAATCAGAGTGTTTTACTTTAGTAGCACCACCATTGTTAGCACCTTGGAAATGAACATCGTCGCCTTTACGACGAGCAGTCCAATGTTTTCCATCTTCAGTTTTAAACTTGTGCTCTTGTTCGTCTTTCAATTTAGCAATTGCTTTGTGATGTTCTGGATGCAAAGGAATAGAAAAGTCTGCGCCATGGTGAACAGTTTTCATAGTTCCCCAAGAATACTTCTTGGTTTCTACTTTTGCTTCAGTTAGCTCTTCTGATTCTTCTTTTCTTAGAAGTTTAAAGTCATGAGCATCGATTTTACCATTCTTGTTTTTATCGATCTTATGCTGCTTACCTTTAAGTGCTTCTAAAAATTGTGTATAAGATTTCATAAACTGTCTCCGTTTTATTCTTATTATTTATTCTTAACTGCCAACTGCATTCTCATTATCATATGGACCAAATACAGTAGTCTCTACTTTTGGATTCCAACCTTCTTTTCTCAAACGAAGGATACAATGTCCTGGACCATCAAAAGATAATCGAATATCTTTGTTTGCATAAACACGATCTGAGAAATCATCATAGTCATAGAATCCAGAATTTATTAGATAGTAATGACTATGATATAGACCAGAACCAGCATTTAAAATTCTAGTGATATCTAATTGCTTATCTTTTTTAAGACCCCACCAGATACCAGTAATGTATACACGAGAACCATTATACTCGACAAATGCACCACCAGTTTCATCTGGAATACTGCTTGGTGCTACATATACTTGAGATGATTTTGTGCAATCGTTCTGAATACTAATATCAATATTACCACCAGCAGAGTCTGTAATATAACACTTTAAAACAATTTCTGTTTCAGTGTTTTTAATAATGTGTTTAAGTGACATTTAGATCACCATGCCTTGCATTTCTGTTTGTGTTGTTTTATATTATCATAAACTTTTCTATATTTACCACGCACGGCAGCTCCAATATCTTGCTTTATCTTTTGGACCAGGATTATCGCAGTTGTGTCTTGCACGGAAAGACTTACGACGACCAGGAATATGTTTCTTGATAGTCATATTCTTATCGCCAAAGTTAACCTTGACAACATTACCATTTGCATTCTTAACAAAAACTTTAGACTTCTTTACATCACCAGCCATAGGTTTATTAAGAGGAACTTCTCTTCCTTGATATTCTGCTTCTGCGAGCCACTCTTTAAAACGCAACATTGCCAGACCCCTTTGTCATTTTAGTATGAGATAATCTAGACTTTTCGATTTTTCTAACTCTTGGAGCAAGTCTCATCGCTAAACGATTGATGATTTGTTTTCTATTTTGAATAACTTTTTCAACTCTTTCTTTTTCAGCTACAGAGATTTTGCTTGGATCACGTCCACGCAATAGACGCTTCTTCATAAGTTTAACTGCTAGACGACGTGAACGCTTATTAATTGTCTTTGTGTTTGAATAACGCTTTAATGCAATCTTAGTTGCACGCTCACGTTTTGCTTTAGTGCGACGAATACGAAACTTTGCTTTCATACGCTCAATACGTGACAGTACTTCCATTAATGTTTCTTCTTCTAATTCTTTTTCTTCTACATCTTCTGGTAGTTCTTCGCCAGTTTCATCATCAACAACAGTTAGTTCATCTTCATCATATAGATCGTAGATGTCATCGTCACTAATGTGATTCATAAAGTGATCGAGTTCTTCTTCTGAAGGTTCTTCATCTGCGAAGATATGTTCTTCCCATTTCTCTTCATAGTCTTCTATGTCAATTGCATTTTCTTCTTTAACTGGTACACAATTGGGAACTTTCTTACCATTCTTCATTTTCATACCAACAGCAGTATAACCTTTCCAGCAAGCATCTTTTAGATCACCAGTTGGTTCTTTGATTTCTTCTGCCATTTTCTTTGCCATAGCATCAGATTCTTTCTGACCCTTCTCATATGCTTTCTTGACGAAACGATGTCCTTGATCATCTTTACCTTTTGCGAAAGCAACATCTCTTGCTTTTTTAACTAGATCAGATGACACTTCATCAATCTGTTCTTTATTTACAGATTCTGCAACAGAACTTTGCATTTTACTAATAAAACTTTGTGCTAGTTTCTTTTGTTTCTTTGTGTGCTCTGGATTAGTTACAATATGTTGTGCAGTATTTTCATGTCCAGCTTCATCTTCATAAGCTGACATATCGATATGTGGAATTTTATGTTGCTCACCTAAATGATATTTTACTTTACGACGACGCAAATTATCCTGTTTGTTTACACCAACTAAAGTATGCCCCACCTCTGACGGATCAATTACATTGATCTCGTGTTCGTAGTCATGATCAGATTCATTATCTTTTTTATCATCATTATTTGGTTCTTCATGTTCTTGAACTTTTTGTAATTTCTTAAAGTCATTAAAACGAAGAATGTCTTTGGCAAAATTATATTTTGATTTTTTATTTACTACTGGAGAGTCAGTTGTGACAGAGATCTTATCTGTACCATTTGGTTGTGTCACAGCTTCTTTTAATTTTGTTGGCTTCAATGTAGCATCATACTGAATACCTTGTTCAGTTGCCAAGTTTAACATTTTATCAAGAATTGCTAGTGCTTCTGGGTTCAATGATTTAGTGCGCACACGACGTAAAGCCTGATTTATAAGCATGTCAGGATTTGATGATGTCTCTGCATTTTCAACACCAAGCATAGTCGCAATAATACGAGCGACCTTTAGTTTGTCATTCGGTTTTAATGTCTTGTCGGTTAGTGCTTCGTTCATATCTTTTTCTTCCGTTGGTTGCACATCATGAATCCATTTGGAAACTAATGCTCCAGTTTGTTCTTTTAGTAATAAATGATTTGAACCACGCTTAACAATTGTAAACTTTTCACCATCTGATTCTACAATATCACCTTCGTTAAAAATCTCTCCACGAAAGTATTTTTCACGAAGATCGTCTTTTACTAAGACAATCTGTTCTTTAATTGATTCAAGTCCCATACCCTCACGAATATCATTCATCAATCTTTTACCATCAATATCACGGACAGTAGATGGTAATCCTTTTTTGAATTCTGAATAATTACCTTTCACTGCAAGCGCACGCATTTTAGAAGCAGACATTCCAGAAGCATCATCAGCATCTGGATCTCTCTCTCCTGCAGAGATAACTTCGATTGTGTCAAAGTTAAACTCTTTGCCATTATAGGTGTTTAGCAATCTTTTGAATTCTGGAACACGATCGCTACCAGCAACCATAACGATATTCTTGTAACGCTTATTTAATTCTTTTGCTGCTTCTATGAAAGTACGAACATGTTCGTTTGCCGCAGCAAACTTAGTATTTCTGAACATAAGGTTTAAATACTTAACCTTTTTATCCACAGTTAGTGGATTCTTTTTAGAATCTTGGGATCTAGATGCGTAGATTACGTGGTCAGCATTTTTCTGCTGAGCCAGTTTTTTGACAGCTTTGACAAGCAATTCGTGACCAATCGTCGGAGGATTAAATCTTCCGAACGCAAATACTACAGTCTTAGAGGGTAACTCTTTAATTAGTTGTCTATAATCTTTCATTTGATCCATCAATCTAAAATAGTGCCTATTATTTAGGACTTTTGAAACTTACGCTAGGCTTAGCATTGCCTCCGCTGCAGCGCAAATCCAACGACAAGCGACTTCATCGGAAGCCAATTCTTGTTGTGCTCTTACTGAAGCGACCTCACTAACCAAGAATTCATATTCTTCTCTAGAAAGATCCCCTTTAGCATAATCTTCTCTAAAAGCAACTAGATCTGCAGCTAACTTTCCTGCTGGACCTTCTTGCCCAGCCATTTCTCTTAATTCATTAAATAAATTCATCTTCCTCTCCATGCGTCTGCTACAGTGTCAACTCGGACACGATTGATTTTAAGAACTGACTCACAAAACTTTTCATTACTAGATGCATTGGCTTTCTTTAAAGCAGACTCTAATTCTTCGATGGCTTTCGCCTGTGGGTCTTTTCTAAGAGAAGCATAAACCTTTAGTTGCTCTACTTTACCAAATAATTTATTCCAATCTTTATCTTGACAGTTTGTCTTATCAATGGCAACCTTAACCTGAACTAGATTATCAAACAGTGCACCATCGTGTGGAATTGGTAGGATGAAAGAACATCCAGTTAATAGAACAGAAAATGCTACAGCAAATAATTTCATCGTTGCCATCCTTTTATAATATCTGGTGAGAAGTTAGACTTACTAAACTCGAGGCGATCGACAATCTTCACAGCACCACCAGTTAAGTGGTCAATTGCCACAAATCCTTCCACACCAGTAACTTTGTATCCATTAGTAGTGCGTAGGAATGTATTGATGTGTCCTGCTTCATTCATCTTATCCACAATCATCTGTTTTGCTGCAGCAAGAAGATTTACCAGATCAAAGATTTTAATAATTTCTGCTTGGTCATGGTCAGTAAAGAACTTCAGAACACGTTTACGTTTTTCGTCTTTTCCTGCTTTACCTTTTTCAGTCTTTAGTTTATCAATCTCTGCCTGATACTTATCATGGATATAGTTAAATAATCCAACTACATGAGCATGAGTATTGGTAACTTGTAGTCCCTGACGAACTTTAGAGTTGTTATAGGTATTGACTGCAGCATTTAACTCTTCATCATCTTTAATAGCGTTCAGAGTTGCTGCGGGAATTGACTGGAAAATTTTTCCAGCGTTTGATAGGATATTGGTCAGCTGAATGGTTTCTGCTGCAGTGAAAGTGGCAGTGCCAGAATAATCTTTGTAGTTTGCATCATCCATCCAGACAGAAGGAACTTTTGCCATATGTGAAACAATCGACTGTCCGAAAGATGCTTTCATTTCTTCAAAAGATGCGCCAGTGTATGTGGTGTGCCAAACAACACCAATCTTTGCTTTCATAATTTGAGCAGCAAGTGGACTGTTCAGTGGAACTGCATACACGATAGTGTTTGGATGGAATGTCACATACTTTACTCCATCGATGGTGACGACTTGTTTGTCATCAGTGAACATCAGGTCACCCTGATAAACTCCAGACTTGATTCCGAGTTTCTTGAACTCAGCGAGTGCCACTTTGAGTTTGGCAGCAAGATCACCTTGCGTGTCTGCATCAATCTCTGCTGGAGTTTTGTAGACTTTGGGATTCTTATTGAACACACCTTTCTTTGCTACAAAGAACTTGCCATCTGTTGGATCGATTCCAGCAAACACGGCAGGTGCACCATCCCATTTTACTGTTGCGGTAATTTTGTTTGTCGCATTACCAGCGAGCATATCACGTAGGTCACGTAGAAAATTGATAGCCTTGCGTGTGCCATCTACACCACCATCGAATACCAAATCTTCCACATGGGTCATATGGGTATTCTTTTGTTCAACGATAAAACTCTTTAGACTCTTCATTTTTCTACTATTATTATACCCTAAGTTGTAATAAAAGACAACAATAACCCTACAGATTTGAGGGGATTATAACCCCTGTATTACCAAGGGTCTCCAGAGAGTTTTACGGAGGAAGCCATCTTTTCTGACTCGAATTTAAATCGAATCTTCATAATCTTTTTTTCCCCTGCCTTTACTCCAATGGATTCGTTACCGACTTTTTCTAGAGTGATAGGATATTTTCCGAGTGCTTCAAGTTTCTCGTTCTTCACTGGATCCATCACTGTAGCTTTATATGGTGGTTTATTACCTTGTCCTGTTACTTTGATATATGGTGGTCGTAGAATTTCTGCGTCCATCCAATCTGATAACAGATACTTCATTAATTCTTTTTGATTCATTTTATTGATGCGAACAAATAATTCATCACGCATTGCTGCTAAAATCTGCACACCAATTTTTTCAGTTTCTACTTTAACTTTTGGATTAGCACGAATGTATAATTTACGTTCTGTGGCACCAACTGGTAGATTAAATTTCTTTATTGTTTGATCTAGTTGATTTTTATATTCATCAGCTAATGTAATATTTAAACTTCTATCAACTGTACCAATACCTGGATTCTTAAAACCAATATCTCCAGATCCTTGCGTTGCTTTGGCAGACAATCCAAGGAAACCTTTAGATGGACCATCTGAAAATTTAACTAATATATCAGTAGGGTTTTTTCTTTGATCAACAGGTTCACCAAAAGCAGAAGACATCGATCCAGGTCTTGCAGTCCACCAAACTTGTTTTATTGGAAGTTTGTAACCATTTTCTTTAGCCCATTTAATAAACTCTGCTGCCATAGCAACTGATTTGCCTATAGCATCATCTACCTCATGTGGTTGTGCTTGTTTTACTCGCTGTTCATATTGTAGTTTAGCAGAACTGTCAAACCACTTATTTCCTGCAAGAACATAACCAGTATAGATTTCATTAATATCAGATAATACTGTATTCGCTGTTGCCATCTCTAAAATAAATTCCCTAAATGTTTTCATACAACTATTTAGGTCTTCGATTAGCACGAATCGCTCTGTCGTACTTTCTGTCCCACTTGCCTATCTGTTGAATTATTTTGTGAATTGCATGATTATTGCGATGATCATTATTGAACACACGCAAAATATAATTGAAAGTTTTAGAGTCTTTTTTAGTTTTGAATCTAGAAAGTAGTTCATTGATTGGAACATTTGGTCGAAGCATTTTATAATCTAAAAGAATGCAGTGAGCATATGCTTGAATTTCATCAAACTCAGAGAGATATCTTCTCTCTGCATCTTTCTTTACATGACCGATCTTTTTATAAGGAACGACATAATTGCTCCACTCATCATATCTTCTATCATACTGCATGAAGTGAATCATCTCATGCATTAAGACTTGTAGGAACTTAAACTTAAATTTGTCCCAAGTAGTATCTGTGAATTTGAATTTGTCGTAGTAATCAGTGTATATCTGAATGATACACTGTCTATCCTCTGGATCGTATTCTCCACCAATAGCGATATATTTTTCATAGAACTTCGCTTTAGATTTCTCTTTACGAAATTCTACTTTTGTTCGCCACTTCTTACAGTAGTTTACGAGTCCAACCGAATCATTGCGATATCGGTCTAGGTCTTTCCAGACCTTAGAAGGGTTGAGTTTAGCCCTGAATGGTCTCTCATTGAAATTGAGAAGATCCAGCCAATCGTAGTCAGATTTTTCTAGGAAATTCATTTTACATCCTAGAAAGATGCCTACATTATTGGACTAGTTGTTTCTCCAAAAATGCAAGAATCTTTCCCTGCTCCTCTAAGTTGGTATTATTAAACTCAGTGATATAGGGCATCAACTCAAAATTTGATAGTAGATTACTATATTTAGTTTCTCGCCCTCTTAGGAATTGCTCCGACTGGTCGGAACCACGATCGATATAGCGTTGTACTAGGACATTTTTAGGTGCTTTTAGATAGACCACCTGTAAGTCGGTCTGGTCGAGTCCCATAGCGAACTCTAGGAAAGACTGATTGAAGATTCGATCTCCCTCGAATAGGACATTACAGTTATGGGTTTGAATCCATTTTTGCACCTCTGGCTGGACTGCCATCGATAGGCGATCGGTTCCTGCAAAAGTCTCACCTTCCTGATATTTGCCTAGGATATAGAGATCCATTTCCTCATTATACATGGCGGAAATCAGTTTGGCTGGCTCACATTCGATCCATGTTTTACCTTCCATAAACTTACGGAATAGAGTAGTTTTACCAGTTCCAGGACTCCCACCAACAGCAATTAGTTTTCTCACTTTTAACTCTCTCGTAGTAACAGACATTGAAATTTTATCAGTAAAGGCTAGTTTCTCGACTGGCATATTATGCGTTCTTTATTTCTTGAATAAGATTCTTTAATTCATCCTCAGTGAATACCCAAACTCGACCAAGGAAATGGTGGACATCAGCATCCTTATCATGCCTTTTCGTGAATGTCATCTTCTTCATTATATCACGAGACATATTGCGAGCCAAGTTTTCTTTAATCTCGTCTGCATACGTAGGAACAGTTTCTTTAAGTTTTAGTAACTCTTGTTCCTGCACTTTGTGATCAATCGTAATCTTATTTAAAGAGTAACGATCTAAAATTTCGTCAGTTATAAGTCCCATTGCAATAGATCCATAAATGTTTGTATTGTCTGTAATTGTAATTGTATTAACGTCCAAATAAGGTAGTGTATCACTCATGCGAACATCTCCAATCCTTCAAGTAGTGGTTCTTCATCATCAAACATCCATTCTAAGTTTTCAAGTTTACCAGTTCTTAAAAAAGAACTAAATCTTTCTTTATCAATACCACGTTTATCATCCAAACGAAGATCGATAGTTTCGTTTCTTGCTTGCCAAAGAACATCCCAGTCTATTCCATACCATCCGTCTTTTTCGACTTGTATAATTTCTTCAGCCTGTCGATCAAGGTAGTAACCAAGATATCGACCATGATGTTCCCTAAAAATCTTTTTAAAAGAACAGAGGCAAGTTTCCATAGTGAAGTAGTCAACAACATGGGCTAACTCTGGGAACCTGTTTCTCGTTTCCTCGATAATCTCTCTCGCTTGTGACTCAAGTCTCGCATAATCTGCTCTAGACAATTTTCTATCCAAATCGTGCTCTTGTGCGAGGGCATAAAGAAGTCCATTACGATGAGAGCGAGAGCCATCATAATCATCAAGCATGAGGCTAGTAGGAGTAATCCTAATCCCAGCAGTATGCTTAAGATGCTGAAGATAAAACCAAGTGGAATAACGACCAAACTTGTGCAACCCACTTTTAATGCTTGCCCACAAAGCTGTAAAGTTTGCCTCCTCATTGTCTCCATAATAACTCTCCATTGTTTCTCGTTGTGTTTTATTCCCAATAAATTTTTGATAAGACTCAAACATGGAGGGCAAATGACCTTTGTTCCACTTCGTGTCAGTCTGATAACGCAGTCTTTTATAATTAGCAGTATTCCATTGAGTAATACGATCTACAGTCGCCAATTCAAAGTCTGGAAACTCGTTTAAGAGAATCCATGATGTTGGTGCATAATACGTATTACCATATAGCCACGCAAACCAAAGACGCTGTTCATCATTATGTTCATAACGCTTGTGTAGATAATTAGTCATCCATACTGCTGGGTCACAGTCATCATATTTTAACGACCATGCATACCAACGAATAAATGCTTCTTTACGATTTTCTGCTAAACGATAATCCATTATACTAAAAATTCTTCAAGTGATGGTTGTTCCATTAAAGCATCACGCAACCATGCTTTACCGACTGCATCAATAGCAGCTTGTGTTTTGGCTTTCTTTTTCTCACCCCACTTGTAGGATTCTAAACCTTCGGCACGGAATTGTTCTCTGGCTTTGTAAGGTGGAAGTGCTTGTAATGGATTTACAATAGCATTGTTTCTGTATGTTACTTGTTCTGATCTCGTAGGAAATAGTGGTTGGTCAGATCTGAGAGAGCCAGTTGGATCGACTGCCCAGAAGATGAGACCATTTTTATTGTGCCACGTAACGGAAGACGGAGTACATGAGATCTTGAGTCGTTGGGACTTACGTTCTTCAACTGCGTATTTGATCCAACTGTCCCAGCATTTTGAAGCATATCCTTTTCCTTCTTTACCCTCAAGTGTTACAATTTCATAAAGATTTGCATAACCATCACGATTGTGCGTCGCAAAGATCAATGAAACAATTTCTCCATTATCTTCATAAGCCATTGGTGGTGCTTTATCGTAATTGTGAAAACGATACCACAATGAATGTGCTGCTGATAAGAATTTTGTATTCTTACCAGCTGGGCTATTCTTAATTAGTTCTTCTACTTTTGTAGAATTAACAAAGTTCATAATGTTGATAGTCTACTGCATTTGTAATAGGTTTACGCTCAACGCTCATTGCAAGATATTCATCAAATGTGACATATGTATTCATTAGGAATTCTGTAGTGAACCCATCAACACCTGCACGATATGGAATGTCTTTTGTAGAAGTAATTATACATCCATTATTGAAAGTTGTCAAGTATAATGGACGCTTACCATTACGATAAGATCGCAAAGTTTTATCAACTCGAAGTTCACAAACACCCATAGACATATTTGGAAATTCTTGCAAAGGATCTTCTGAATGCAAAACTAACTCACTATCATTTTTAGTAATGCAATCATATCCATATAACTCTTTCCAATTCTCTGGCAACTCTTGTGTGATAACTCCATTGTGAACAATACTTTTTGTGTCATGGAAAAGTGGCTGATTGTATTCCAAATCACTGGTGCTATATCGACAGTGAGCAATCATATACAAATTACCATCTTCATTTAGATATGTTTCAAAGTTAAATGGAAACTTGTCAGCAGAGACTGGAAGTCTCTGCGTAACAATACTATTTTTTTTAACATATGAGATACCAGTGGCATGCATTCCTCGAATCTTAGACTCGAAGATTACACGTTTGATCATCTCTAACTGATTAATAGATGGATTCTGAACGATTGTTCCTATGACAGCACACATTATCCAAAAAACTCCTCAAGACTATTTTTCTCTGCTTCAGGATGATACTTCAACAGTTCTTCACGACCAAGTTTCTGTTCGCAGTAATCATACCATTCTTGAGAATCCCACATTCCAGGAGAAACTCCATTCCACAAGTGACGCATTGATCCATCTTCATAGAATTGTCCTGGATGTTCTTTGTTAGTTCTACGTGACTCAACAAAGTCATAACGACAATCTTCGTATTGTTTGCTACCAAGTTCAAGCATCTTCTCACGGAAGTAAACAACCAATGATACACGTTCTGCTTCTTCGTCACCAAGAACAATTGGAGTATTACCATGAATAACTTCATGGTTGTTAATCAATAGTAGATCTCCTGGACGAACATTCACTGCTACACGATACTCAGGTGCAATCAAATATCCACCAGTGAAGTTACCATTATTTGAAAGAACAAGAAGATTGGACAAACCAGTATCCAGATCACCAGCATCACGATGCGCTGCAGTTCTGAATGTCTTGTTGACAGTAATAGTAGTGAATGGTGTTCCTGGAACCAAGAATGCTGGATCGAGTTTCTTTGCAGCTTCCATCTGATTGTTATAACGCCATGGAAGCAATTCTTTGAAACCACGAGCAAGAGATTGTAGAAATGGAAATGCCATCGCAAACTTCTCTGGCTCACGTGCAGTGTAAGATGTAGCACGACCATACGGAATGCGTGGATAACGATCGTACCATCCAGCTATACCAGACATAACACCATTGGCATATGTAGTTGCACAAACATAATTCTTTTCTACACGACGTGCTTCTTTAATCATTTCAGATGGTTCAAGTTTGCGGGTCTTCTCAACCCACTCAGCAAATAAAAAGTTATCACGCTTAACTGCTTGAATACCCCAAACATTGTTTCGTGTAGATGGTTTATCAGTTTTGTTCTTGTGTTTCTCTTTTAAAATCTCAATTGGATCTCCATCAAGTGATGCTTTTGGATCCAAGAAATAATCTAGAACATCAGATTCATATTCAGTAACCCACTCACGATTGCCAAGAGATTCTTTTCTTGGACCTGCAGCCATACCACGATTCTGTGTTTCAGTTGCTGCTTCACGCAGACCAATGTATGCCTGTTTTTGTTCTTCTTTATTGAAGAAATTTTTGCGGAACTTGAAAATAATATTTTTCTCGTTTTGTTCTCCACCAATTGAAGATGGAGCATAAACATCGCAGTCTTCTTCTACAAGAATGTCATAATGACTTTCATCTAGAAACTGACCAAGCAAATGCTCGCAATCATGTTTAGTTTGTGCTACAATTACCTTTACCATTTATTTCTCCTAAAACTTAAATCCTTCAAACGATTCTGTTTTCTGTCTTCTACCAAATGAAGTCTTATCAAACATTGGTGTGTCGTCATCTTTACCAGCATCAGACAATCCAACTTGAGCAGACGCTTCGGTGTCGTATAGTTTCATTTTTGCTCTGTCAATACCAATAACGAATCTCTTATAAAAACTTGGATCGTTATATCGATTCTTCAACTGTTTGACAATGATTTGATTCAATGCTTCGAGTTCTTCATTACTCACCAAAGCAAACATAAAGTCAGCAGTTGCTGGCAAACCAAACGATTCAGAAGTATCTTCCAATCCTGGATCGCTATTAGTATAACCAGAACGAGTTGTTTGCGTAGCTGATACAATCGGAACATTGTACTCAACTGCCAAACCTCTCAGTTCTTCTGCAATTGCCTTAACATATGTATAAGAGTTAATACTTCCACCTTGTTTCATTCGCTGACTTGCACAGATGTTTAAATAATCAATGAAGATAATGTCAGGTTTAAACTCTCTCTTTAACTTCAATTCTTCCAACAGAGCACGGAAATGACCAGCATGAGCACCAGCTGTAGGATATTCTTTAATGATTAACTTACCTTGAGTTTTATTCTGAATCTTAGAAATACGATTCTCGTAAATGTCTCGGTCGATAACCTTTAATTCATCCATGGTTAGGTTTAGAAGATTCGCATCAATACGTTCAGCGATTCGCTCTTCTGCCATTTCCATAGTTATGTATAAAACATTTCTACCTTGCACCAAACATGCTGCACCAACATGGCACATAAACAGAGACTTACCAACACCAGTTCCTGCAAGTGCAATGTTTAGTGTTTTCTTGCTTAGTCCACCTTTGGTGATTTTGTTGAACATTTCCAGGTCAAAAGGAATCTTCTCTTCAACCCTATGATAAAAATCATACCTCGAATCATGGTCATCCAAATAGTCGTGACCGATATGATTATCAAATGAAACGGCAAGTGCATCAGATAGTATGTGAGGAATCGCATCTTTAGTATGAACCTTATCTCCACCATCAATGATTTTAATTGATGCTAGGATTGCATTATAAACTGCACGATCCTTACAAAACTTTTCTGTGTTTTCCAATAACCATTCTTGGTTAGAAGGTTCGTGCTCAAGACTACTTACAAATTCATTGACTTCAACAAGTTCTTTGTCATTCAAATCTTTGCGATTTGATAATTCGATAGAGAGGATCTCTTTGGAAATAGGTTTGTTATATTTGTTAAAGAATTCTACAATCTCATGTGTGATGATAGATTCTTTTCTGTCTGCAAAATAATCTCTTTTTATAAATGGAATAACTTTACGACAATACTGTTCATCATGAATCAGACTGCTTAGAATTTTCTGTTCGATTCTCATCAATCCCGCCTGTGTAAACTAAATCGTTGTTAGCAATACCTTGATGAATTAACTCAGTCAAGATATCGCCAATATATTTTTCAAAAGGTTTTTTATCTGTTAGACCTTTTTCTGCATAGTCTAAGATTTCATATTCGAATTTGATGCTAACTCTATCATTCGTTTCATCTTCATCAAATTCAACTTTACCATAAGTGAATATTATACCCTCAAATGGACCTTCTGTCAATTTAATTGCTTGGAGACCAGTATTCTTACTCTCCATCACTACAATTGGTAGATTATTCATCGAACTCTAACTCTTCAAGTGCTTTATCCAACTCTTCTGAGTTTACCATTTGCACATTTCCAATTGAGTATTTTGCTTTGACAAAATCATAAAAGGATTTGTCCATCAAAATTGGCATCCAGAAATCTTTTGTATCAGTATCTTTGATACGATATTTCTGTTCTTCACCTACCTTTTGATACCAACCATTGGAAGGTTTGATGACATGTCCAGATTCGAGCGCAAGGTCAAGTAAGCCAGACCACTTACTAATGCCACCATCAAAAGATACGCTAACAGGTATTTTAGATTTTTCTTTAACATATCTACTCTTTTCTACGTTAATGATGAAATTGTAACCAGTGATTTCAGTTCCATCTTTCTCTTGCTGCCGACCAAGGATGAAGATGTTATCAGCAGAATAATAAGAACCAGTACCACCACCAACGATGTCTTTCGGATACAGACCAATCTCTTTATATGTATGATTCACTACAACCATCGGAATGTCTTTCATAGTCAGATGAGGTGTAACCATACGAAATAATGATTTCAATTGTTTGGCACGTGACATATCAGCAACTGCTTTTTGATCTAATGCATCTTCGACTTCTTTCTTTGACGCTAGATTACCAATTGAATCAACAACAATCATAACTCTATCAGATCGATCTAGGTTTTGTAGTTGTTGCATAATGTCGAACTTTAACTGTTCAATGTCTGTGATAGGAGTATGTAAAACTCTATCCATATCAATACCAAATGCTTCAAAATAACTCTGTGGTGTTCCAAACTCTGAATCATAAAACAACAATGCAGCGTCATCGTATTTGTCTAGATATGACTTTGCCATTAATAGACTGAAAGCAGTTTTGAAATGTTTCGATGGACCAGCCCACATTGTAAGTCCAGGTGTCAAACCACCATCAAGACGACCAGAAAGAGCCACGTTGATGACTGGAATAGTAGTAGGAATCATATCCTTCTTTGTGAAGAATTTCGACTCAGAAAGAATAGCTGTTTCTTTAATGGTAGAATTCTTTTTAATTTTATCTAAAATACCCATAGTAATTCCTTTATATTAGAGATATGTATTATACACGGTAACATGTTGCAAGACAATTAAGGATTATTTTTTGAGTGTGGCACATCAAACACAAAGTTAATTCTAACACAGTCTCCAACATTTTTTGCGGCATGTGGTAATTTGTTATTGAACCAAAGTAATGTTCCTGGCTCTACTCTTGCAGTTTCGTTTCCAACAGTGTATTCATACACACCTTGTATTGCAAGATGATATCTATCTCTCGTAAGATAATATGTACCAATATCAATATGTGATCCAACTTCTCCACCAACTGGTAGAGATAAAAACCCACAACGACTAAACTTCTTAAAGTTTCGTTTAAGGAAAGCAATAATTTCCGTATGATGATGGATTGCAGGGGTAGGAACACACAGTTCACTATCACCAACATATTCATCTGCAGTCTTAACAGCACCCATGACCAATTGTAACACACCAGCTTGGACTGCAGGAAACCCCCATTCATCTACTAGATCACCAACACCATCAATGTTCTTTTGTGCACCCCAATCTTCTGGATACTGTTTTAATTGTTTAAGTATCTTACTAACATTGATTCCAGTTTTAATGATTCTAATATTATCCAAAGAAATCCTCCAGTGATGTTTCTTCTTGAGTCTTCCAACCTAGTGGTTCAATAACAATCTGAAGCGCATCAAGAAATACCTTTTCGAATTGTTTATCATAATCTATGTATGCTTCCAATTGTAGCTGTTTTGGTAAATGCTGACTAAATGCAATAACATCTTCTTGGATAGGATTTGGTGTACGTAAATAGACAAACTTAATCTTATCACCATCACGAATTGGTTGATACTTTTTATCAAGACCAAGTCGTTTCAGATGATGATTGTAAAGCAGTGCACCACGAACTTGGATTGGTGTACCTTTTGTATAAATTGGAGAACCAGCATACTGTTTTATTCCGTTACAAGAACGAGGAAATGCGATCTCTTCAACAGGCATCTTGTCAAATTGTTTTCTGAAATCCATTACATATTTGTGAAGATCTTTCTCAGTGCCATGCAGAATAACTTGTAACGAATCTTTAAGTTTGTCACGAATAACAGCAGGTGTACTCGACTTGACCATTTCAAGACCCATAACTTTGATCTTAGGTTTCGCATATTGAACACCCTCTGAATTGTGTACATTAATTACATAGCGTTTCTTCGCAGTCCAAATCGCTTTGTCAGCCAAAACCTCACGCTTCATCTGCATCTTCTGAGCAAACGCATTCATGTAATCTGCTAACTCTTGATAACCTTGATCAATGAATGGTTGAAAAACTTCTTCACAAATTCTATCCATGTATTTAATCTTGGCTTCAGTATCTTTTCCAGCACAAACTTTCTCAATCAATTCTTCCAACTTTAGATAGATTGAGTCAGTGTCAATCGCAATTACAAAGTCTTGGTCTTGAGTCTTAAGAGTTTTGTTGAGGAATGCATTCAACTTGTTCGCCATCCAACGAATGGATAACTGACCAGACAAAGTAATTCCCTCTGCCATACGAAGGTCATAGTAACGGAAGTATTGATTACCCATTGCACCATAAGCAGAGTTTAGTGCGATCTTCATCGCCATCTGCAGATTGTTAAGACGAGAGATATCTTTTAACAGATGCTTTTGAGACTTATCCTTTTCATATTCCTGCTGAATTTTTAGCATCTGTTTCTTAAACTTAGAACGATTCGCATACATCATTTCCATTAACTCAGGCATAAATCCTTTGATGTCTTTACGATAACACCATCCGTTTGCAGACAATGCTAGGTCTCTGCGTTTTGCATATGAAGTATCAATCTCTTTTTCGAGAAGTTTGTCAACAGTGACAGGAATCTTTTCATCAGTCAGAGTTTCTGGGCTGATGTTGTATTGCATAATCAGGTGAGGATACAGACTGTTCAAGTCAAACGATGCCATCCATTTGTGCTGACCAATGAGTGGGTCTTTAACATACGCACCTTCAAATTGTTCAGACTTTGAACTACTAGTATTCATTGGAATTACGATACCCTTCTTACGTAGGTGATTGTAGATAATCGTATCCCACATACGAACCTGAGAGTAAACATCCTCTGGATTAATCTTTGCGTTGTATGCCATGGTAAGATGCAGTTCGATTAGACGCATCTTGTCTTCCATCTTGTCAACCAACTCTACGTCATGAATGTTATACTCAACAAACTTCTGCCAATAGTTGGTATAGAAATCTCGAAAATCATCTCCTGGATTCTCTTTTTTCTTGTCGCCTAATTCTTGTTCAGCAATGTAATCAAGACGATATGATTCTTGTTTACTGTATGTATACTTTTTATACAGTTCGAGATAATCTAGCTGACTGATACCAGAGATATCGTAGTGCTGTTCTTCGTTACCTTTGATGAATGTATTACGTTGATTGATAATACTCCATGGAGACATTTTCTTTGCGAATGTTTCACCCAACTCTCGATTGATTCGATTGATCAGATATGGCACGTCAAAGAAGTCAGTGTTCCAACCAGTAATAACATCTGGATAGTTTTCTTGCCACCAAATCATGAAGTGTTTAAGAAGTTTCTGCTCACTATCAAATTCATGATAAGTGACATCTTTTCTTTGATTATTGTATGGCTTTGAACCCCATGTGACGATATTTTTCGTTTGTAAATCTTTGATAGTAATCAGGAGAATCTCTTCGTTGGCATTACGAATGTCTGGGAAACCATACTCAGTAGCAGTCTCAATGTCAATTGTGAACACCTTAATCATTTCCATATCCCAGTTTACATCATCTTCATATGTATCACTGATATATTGATATGAATAGTTGGTGTTTCCATAGATGTTAAAGCCAGAAACATCTTCATACTTCTTGACAAACTCTTTTGTCTCTTTGATTGTTCCAGGTTTTACTTCATCAACATACGAACCATCAAGTGTGCGCCACTTTGTTGGGGTCTTAGAAGGCACAAAAAGCGTAGGATAGAAATCTATCTTACGCATATATGGTCTACCTTTATCGTATCCTCGAACGAGGATCTTGTCACCCCATGGTTGGGCAGTGGTATAAAATTCCATTAAACAGATTTTCCGTACATTAGTTGCATTGCGTCTAGTGCGCAGTCGTGAACAGGGTGATGTTTGATAACTTCGTGTCGTTTGAATAGTGGATGGTCTACATCTACATATCCATTTGTAGTTCCATAAAGAATGTCCACTGCAGTTCTGACATCTCTCCACATATTATACCCAGTAATTTCTTGCACGCCAAGTTTAACACAGAGTGAATCAATTACAAGTTGGTCGAGAGAACCACGTGCCCACATAGTTTGTTTCTCTGCATTTGGAAACTTATTCATGTATGCTTTTAGTTTTGCAACACCATTTTCTGCAGTCATATCTTCACGAGTTGGGTCAAGCGCAAGTTTACGAACATACTCATGTTGCTCTTTCCACCATGCAAGAGTGGACTTTGAAACAGTGCGACCCATATCAAGTTGTTCTTTTGCATTGAACTTAACAAAGCATGCATCATCAAGTAGGTCTTGATATGTTGGTCTTTTCTCTGGATCAAAATGAATCAATGCTGCCGATAGAACGACAGCATTGGATTCAACACCCAAAGTTTCTACATCAAATACAAACATTATTCTTCTCTCTTATATCCAATTGGTGTGACGAAGACTTCCATCTTTTTCTCATCACTCCATGGTTCACCATACTTACCATTACAATAATCATTGTCCTCATTACAGAGTTTAATGATGTGCTCAGGTAGAATTTCATGAGAACTAATAATAGTTTCACCAAGCCACTTCTGAGAAAACTCTTTCATTTCTTCCATTGTGACAGTATCTTCTGCCCACTGAATAGTAGTACAAGGATATTCACGTTCATTATGATCAAGTGGCACTTCAATCACATAACGCATACGATGCTGAGAAATAGTTTCAACCAATACATACTTACTCATCATTATCCTCGCCTTCTTGCTCTCGCAGTCGTAGGTTTTCTTTGTCTTCTTCAGTAGCATGTTCATCACAAGAAACATGATGCCATCCAAAAGGATAATAAGTTCCAGGTTTACCACATTCTTCACATGTGTGATAACTCATATTCTCAGCAAAGGTGATATAGTTATAATGTTTGTCAGTTGCTGCTTGAACATAGAATCGTAGTCCACCAAACTTCTCTTTGACTTGAGCTGCTACAGGGATCTGCTGGCATGCTTCTTCCATTGCTAGTCGTTTCTCTTCAACTTCTTTAGCAGTTACTTCTTTATCACCGCCCCAAGGAAATTTACCACCATGTTTTTCCAAACATTCTTTGGCGAATTCGTAACTCTCTTTTCGCTGACGATACTCGCTAGTCATTAGACCACAAAGAACATCGATGATGTTGTACCAACCATCACCGCATTCAAAACCCCAACACATAGCAGTTTCTCGCATATCTCCAAATCTATTTTTAAAGATCTGTGGATACTTTGCTACTAGTTTAGCATCTAATTCTTCTCTCATGATAACTCCTTACTAATACAATCGTCATAATGTTTCTTCAACTGTAGATAAACAGTGAGTAACTCTTTAGTGACTTTATCTGGATTTTCTCGCCAAAATTTTTCGAATTGGCAAGCAAATGCACGACTTAGTCTCATTTCTTCTAAGATATAATCCATAATCAACTCCAAGTGCGATGGTCTTCAGCGACATGCTCGATACCGTCATATTCATGAATGTGCCATTTGACATCATCAGGAATTTCTACAATAAAAAGTTCTGCTGCCCAACCATTTGCTTTATCACCAAGTTCTTCGACGACCTCAACAAGCATAGGATCAGATCGATCTTGGCACAAATCAAAGTAATAAAGAAAATGTTCATCTTCACCAGCATGCCCTTTGATGTAATAATCAGATTCTCCTGATCGAAAAGAATGTTTGGATGGAACCTTGTCAAACTCGATACCTTTTTTGGTCATAAAAAGTTCAAACGCTTGATCAGAAAGACCAAACCCACCAAAGCAACGATTGATTACAACTTTCATTTTATATCTCCAATAGAATCTGCTATATCTTTATCATCTCTTACTTCAACAAAGACTGGCAGAAAGAGACTTTCTTCACCTGCTTTGTTTTTAATACGCATGTTGTATTTTACTGCCACAATTTTACCAATGAGAGAATCACGAATAGCCCAAAGGTCAGTTCGATGATCGTCATTGAAACCACTACCAACATTGACGGTAATCGAGATCCCGTTTTCTTGTCGGGAGCGACATGCCAAAGCACCAAGTCTACCTGCATACTTACCTGTTCCTTCAACCACCTCAGTGATTTCAAGATCGCATTCCAGCTCGCCTTTAAATTTAATTTGATGCTTTGCACGTTTGTCCTCCCAGATTCCAGTTCTATCTTTCAAGATAATACCTTCCTCACCATCGGCAAGTAATCCTTCAAATAGAGTATTCACTTCTTCTAGTGTGTCAACTTCCCAACTATCAACCAATTTTATTTTTTTAGGTTGGTGTGTGTCCATCAACACACACAATGATTCGAAACGAGTAGAGTATGGAGTGGGGCAATAACCATCAACAAAGTATGCATAAGGAATAATATCCCAAACAATTGCACGCACCATCGATGCTTCTTTAGTAGAGATAGTTCCTTTATTCGCTTTGTTTAAAATGCCATTACCAGTTTGTCGATCCATGGGGAGATTATCAACACCCACCACGAGTAACTCGCCATCAAACACACAATCGACCATCCCAGCCATGTCAATAAAGTCTTGATCGATATTTCCGAGCAACTGAATTTCTTTACCATTACGACTCCTGTATTCTACTTTACCATCTTTAACGATAGCATTAAATCGCATACCATCCATCTTTGTCTGCACAAATGCAGGATATTTAATTTTGTCCAACAGTCGCTGTTCAAAAGGTGAACACAACATGACTGGATATTCTCTAATGAGTCCAGACCAAACAGTATTTGCAGTCGATACTTGAACACCACACTTTAAATCTTTTTGAATAATACGCTCAATAACTTTAGCCTTATCCTCTGGTAGATTACAGAGAATATTTCTTAGGTGTTCAATTGCTGCATTGCCTGTCACTGTTCTGCTTGATAGAAGATACAATTGATTCAATGCTTCCTCCAGACCAATATCAGTATTCTCGATCTGTTTATATTGAGGAATCTTACGAACATAAAAATTCGTAAATGGGTCGAGAGCCAAGCGCACTACTTCTCGTAGGATTTCGTTTTCGCTGTTCGCTTGTAGTTGCTCGATTTTGAAATTACGAGAACTGTTGGCAGCAAGACTCTCGAAAAACTGATTCAAATTCATTCTACACCTTTCATCTTCAATCCAGTCTTGATCGTTTTAAACTGACGATATCTTTTGTCAAGACGCATAGGATTTTTAAACATCATAAAATCTTTTGGGTTGTGCCACTTAAAGTAGCCATACACTTTGTGCATTTTATCATCAGCGAGATATGTATGATTGGGTTGACGATAATCAACATCCCACTCAGTGATTTCTTTAATAAGAATCATGAATACCTCGCATTCAATTCACCATACTCAATCTCTGGTTCTTTGCATGTAATCTCGCCATCATATTCCAGCTGAGACTTCTCGAACCAAGACATGTAGTCATCGCTTTCGACACTCCAGTCGATAATCTCGGTCTGAAAGTAATCGTTGGTTAGATCTTCAATCTGACCACGCACCATCTCAACCACAGAAGCATAATCGATGTTGAGAGGAACATCAGTGATTTTGTACTCTGAACCACCCTTCATCTTCCAATAGTACTCACCAGTGAAGCCAGTGTGAGCAGCATAATTTTCACGATCTTGGGTAGCAATCACAATCATCATAATGTTTTCTCCAGTAGATTCAATTATACATCAAATAAAGTTGCAAGACAATCAAGCACCGATACTACGACGAGGATATCCGTTTGCAAATCCAGAAGTCCCAGTCACAAAACCCTTCGAGGATTTTGCAGCCATCGTAGTCTTCTTCACACGTTGGGGTTTCTCCACAGTCACAGTTCCACCCTTTCGCAAGAATGCTTTCATCGCTTTATCAGACTCAGCACGTGCTTCAGCTTTGGTCATCACAGGTTTGTTGTAAATCGTTGCAACAATCAACTTCTTTTCACTCTTCTTCATTATGCACACTCCTTCATATCAATTTTATCGAATCCAAAACTAGCCACCACAAAAGTCTCATCTGTCTCTAGGTTGTGAACAATGTCACCGACTGACAGACTATGCATCTTACCAACAACTTCAATCAGATCTGCATCTGACTCGCAGATAAAGTTTGCAATTCGGAAGACTTCATCCATCGTTCGTGCTTCCACATGAGCCACCATTTCAAACTGATCAGAGATCTCTTCGATCTGTTTGGCATTCATGAAGTACAAGTCACGAGAATTTTGGTTTTCAAAGGGGAGTTGGTAGATTGCGTATTTCATCACAGTTCCTTTCTCATTCATCATAAGAGTTATTATGCCTCAGGTTGCAATTAAAGACAACAACTTTCTGGATAACCCTACAGACTTGAGGGGATTGCAACCCCCTGTAGATATAAGGGTCTAGGAACGAAAAAACCCTCTACGAGAGAGGGTTTGCAGGGAGGCTAAAGCGTGTAGGAGAGAGGGTTAGGCTCGTGGGATCGACCCAGCTGAGGCGATCTGGATGCCAGAACCGAAAATTCGATTGTATTCATTGATCATCTTAACATCTGGTGATGCCTCAGAAGCAATAGCATTTTTATACAATTGAACATTTCCAGTTGCATATGCCATATATGGCATCAATCCAACACCGACACCTTGTTGTGTTTGTTGAATGACAATTGTTGCTGGGGATTTTAGTTCGAGGTATTGATCAAATTGATTAAACACTTCAGCAATAATTTCTTCACCACTGATAAGTTTAAATACTTTTATATTGTTCATATTCATTCCATTCTAAAGTTTGAGTAAAGTCATGCATAATATTGCTAGAGACAACATATCTGTCGCCAACAAATTCTTTTTTAGGTACTCTGTGAGCAGTATTACCTTCGAAAATTAATAACAGTCCATGATGCACTGAAACTTCATCCCATTCACCATTTTCATTTTGAAACTCAATTCCAGGACAACCTTCTGGTGGATTTAGATAATAAGCAGCTGCCCATGTTGCAGGATAATGAGAATGTTCAACTGCATATTCTGATGATTTATATTTTAAACCCCACATAGAAAAAATAAAGGGATTAAAGTCTCTTTTGTATTTTAAAAGAGATGCTTGTTGGGCAGCATTAATGATATAGTAGCAAAGATCTCTAAACCCATCCTGATCTTGCATTTTCCATTCAGTCATCTGTGCTTTTACATTAGTAGAATGATTCTGTCTATCTTGTTGTTCATCAATCACTCTAATAATATCAGCAGTCATTTTTGGATCATCAACTGTCATACTATAAACAAATGGCATAATATTAACTTTCTTCTACAATCCTTTCTATGTAGTCAGCTGCAGCATTCTGATCATAGAAACATTTTATAAGGACACGCTCAACATCATAACAATGGTGTGCAATTACCATTATCTGTTTATTTTTAAAAACAGATACTTTGAGAACCCATTCTCCACGACGGACTGTGACAAACGAGATCAAGTTTGGGGATATTTTTGCTTTCATCATAAATGTATTTAGGGAGAGACGAATCTCTCCCCATACAGTTACGACTTTAGCGGTTCAGGTTTCTTCGCTGGTGCGTTTAACCATTCCCAGTCATCATCAGTCATTGGAATCCAGTTTAGCATTCGCATCTCCCCGATTTAAGCATTAAGTCTCTTGCTTCTTCGTGTCTTCCATTTCTGGATAAATGCGCTGCTGCACGTGCGGAACCAATCGCCATAAAAACACATTTAATACGGCAAAGGAATGATTTCACGTTCACTCTCCTTCTTTAAGAAGAGTCTTTTCTCCACGTGTTTTCACTTCGACTTTCTTTGGCTTCTTTTCTTCTGGAATGATGCGCTCAAGAGCAATCTTTAGCATACCATTAAAGAGTTCAGCATTGTTCACTTCAACTTGATCGTTAAGTGCGAAAGAACGTGTGAATGCACGAGCAGCGATTCCTTTGAACAAGAAATTTTCTTCTTGCTCAGCAGTATCTGCAGATACATTACCTTTAACAACCAACTTACCACCATCAATCTCGATCTCAATATCTTGTTGACCGAAACCAGCTACAGCCATCTCGATGACATAATGTGTGTCATCAATTTTCTTGATGTTGTATGGAGGATAGTTAGGGATGTTTTTAGTAACATCGTCGTGCAACTTTTGTAGTTGACGGAATTGGTCATCGAATCCAACAAAAAATTTGTCGAAGTCTTTACCTAGTGTTGAGAATGCATATGGAAATGTCATTTGTGACATAATAGTCTCCTTGTTAAGCGAGTTAATAAAAGTCACCACCCCGAAGGCATGGTGTTAGTCCTGGTTACCGATCCAGGGTGCTCGTACGCCAGCACGGCAAGACGATCCTAAGGTGGATTCTTTAAAGCGTTCCCATCCCGATTGGGACTAAACTATTTAGGCAGCAGGTGTTTGTGCTTCTTGCTGTTTGACCTGCTCAGCAACTTGTGGTTCACCTTGCTGCTTAATTTTATTGATTAGAAGAACAACTTCTTCGAAAGGATGTTTCCCAAGTGTACGAAGAATAGTATTTACTTCATCGATCGTCAATTCAAGTTTAATCATTTTGTTTTCTTTCCTATGTTATATTTTGGAACTAAATCCCACTGGTCTTTTTCTTTATAAGAGACCACCTTAATTTGAGACAAAGATGCTTTCTGTTCTGCCTGATTTGGATGGAGAATCTTTAATAATTCCCAATCTTGTAATAAACCAGCAATAGCATTTCTTCGCTCGATGTCACCTGAAGTGATGTTAGACTCTTTTCCATCAAGAGCAAACAGTTCCTTAAAGTGAACAATAAAGTATCTACCTTGCTTATGTAAAATATGGCAAGATTGATATAATACGTTTTCTTTTCTGGAAGCGATTCCGATGCGAGTTAGAGTTTCTCTAACCTTTAGGAAGTTATCTGGTTCTGGTAAACTCACCTCAAGCATTGAATCTGGTTTCCAGTCATAGTAAATCATTTCGACAGTCATTATTTTCCACCTTTGTATAATTTTTGTTTTATAATGGATAACTGTTCATCTGTAAGGACATTCAATGCATCTTTAGCCTTATCAGAAGAATATCCAAAGTATTCCTTCACTAAGAGGAGATCTTCGGACTCATCTTTCTTAGCCCATTTACTAAATCTCTTCTTCTTAGAAATAGTATTTAGGAAAAAAGAAAATTGCCAATCTTTAGGAATGCCATGATGTAGATTCATTTCATTAGCATACAAAACTGTATCTGGAAAATACGATAACCCTCTATTAATTATGTAGGGAACATAATCTTTGTGCGCTTGGGGGTCATCCTTAAACAGATCTTTTTTATCAAAATTTATAGAGTTAATAAAATCAAATGGACTCATGATTCGATTTCTTTCAGATTTTCTTGGCTGGCATAAAACCTTTTCCCAGGAAACATCTTACGAAGATTTTCTTCTAACTCTTTTTTGGAGTTGGCTTGAGTCAGAAAACTGCTTGTATCTTTGTTATAACAAAAAAGAATATCCTTGTGTTTCTCAATTGTGATGATTAAGAAGTCTTCTTTGTTTTCTTCCTCTTCTTCTATCTGACTGTTAATCTTTTTCAAAAGAGATTGCATTTTATACTCAGCATACTTCTCTCTTGTGTTCCAACCAAGAGAGAATCCAATAACTAGAACAACAAAAATAATAAACAATTCCATGTCGTCCTCACTTAAATTTACAGTTACCCATAACTTCAGTTAATGCAGCCATAATATTTAGTTCTTGGTCAGCAACAAATGCTGCCTTATACTGATAGTCTGCAAGAATAAGAACAAGCTGAGGAATACTTGATACATCAATATTATTAGTGGCAGTATCATACAATTCTCTGAACAATGTAGCTGCATCAGAATCAGAATTCTTAGCAACCCACTTACGCACCTCAGTGAAGTTCTTGTCTTTCATTAAGTTGATAAGAGACTTAAAAGATTCCTCTGACATATTAACAAGAATGCCAGAATCGATCTTACCACTAACGGAATAACGCTGAAGTTCGTTTAGGATTCTACGATAATCAGGAAAATGTTTTGTGATAACTTCAGCAACAACTTTTGCATCAAATTCAACTTGTTCATTCTTAAGAATTTGAGTAACTCTCTTAAAGAAAGTTGCTGCGATTTCTTGCTTGTCTTTGGAATCAATCTTAAATTCTATAACAGCACAGCGAGAATGCAGTGGCTCGATAATACGATTCTTAAAGTTACACGTGAAGATGAAACGACAGTTGTTGGAGAATTCTTCGATGAAGGATCGAAGTGCAGGTTGGACAGATTGTGCGTTCATATAATCTGCCTCATCGATGATGATAACTTTCTTAGCATCGGTCAATGAAACAGTTGAAGCAAAAGATTTAATAGTAGTTCGTAGCACATCAATCGAACGACCTTCATCAGATCCGTTGATCATAATATACTCAGCACCGATTTCGTTACACAGTGCTTTGGCTACAGTAGTTTTACCTACACCAGCAGAACCACTAAAAAGAAAAGTAGGAAGTTCTCCCTGATTGATATAGTCATGAAATGTTTTTTTCAAGTCAGCAGGGAGAACACAATCATCAATCTTCTGTGGGCGATACTTCTCAACCCATAGAAATTGTTCGTCACGAGATTCAATCATAATATAATTCCTAAAATTAGACAGCGTTAAATGCTATAGAAATCCTATCTTCATCAGAAGTAGAAACATCAACGCTATGGTTAACCCATGCGGGAAAGAATAATGCTCTAGATGGTATTGGTTTATAATTGACAACTCCGCTAGTATCTGGATTATTATTATTATCAGTCAATGAACCCCAAAGAAAAGATTCATGTTGATCTCTGTGAAGTTTAAATGCTCCTGACTTATTATCAGCTTTCACATAATATACACCAGCAATAGTACAATTAGAGTGATTGTGCATCATATTTCTATCACCCTTCTTGTTAACATTTATCCAATATTCTGTTACTGCAACACTTTTACTATATGTAAATTGAGCACATATTTTATTGAGAGTTTCCTCTACATTCGAATGTAGAGGTTTCATACACTCAGGCAGATCTTCAATGTAAATAGAATTTGACTGCCAACCACCAATGTTTGATATAACTCTTCCCAGATCTTTTTGGCGCATTTCTTCTGCCAAGTTTATGATTGCTTGATTGTCAACATTAGTGAAATCACAATACCAAACTATGGCAGATGGAAACCATCTTTCCATGTACACATCAGACATAATTAAAACTCAAATGTGGAGTCTGCCTCTACTGCAACATAATACACCAAGTCGCTTGATGGTGATTTGAAACGAGAAATCTTTTTACTAGAGATAGAAACTTCATAATCTCCAGGAAGCATCTTTAGATTTTCTACTTTTAGATTAACTTTAAAAGTCTTATCTGTAGATCCAACAGATTCACTAAACGAGTTACCACTAGCATTCTTTTTATCACCAACAACCACAGTGATGTTAGAACCATCACCAACGATTGATACATCAGCTGCACGCAAAACAGATGCAGTTTTCTGAATCATGTTTAGCATTGCCGAAGAGATGTTAAAGGAAATCTCTGCTTCAGGAAATGTGATTGCTTTTTGTGGGGCAGTTAGAACAGATGCGTCTGCAGCAAAGAATTTAATCTTCATGCTACCTTGACTAATGCTTACAAATTTATCTTGAAATTCCAACTCAGGATCTTCGAACAAAGACATTGCTCCAAGAAATTCATTTAGGTCATAGATACCAAAGTCAGGAAATGATTCGCTAACAGTTGCGTCTGCCATCACATTCTTTTGTGCACTGATTGTCGCTAGTTTATTGCCATTCTTAAGAAGCAGATTGCTGTTAATGCCAGCAAAGTTCTTAAACAATCCTACAGTTTCTTTACTAAGTTTCATACTTTCTCCTATCAAATAAAACTACATTACTATGTATAAACATTTTATGCCAAAAATGAGATTTTGACAAATTATTTTTCATCCTTGGAATACTTCACATCATGTTCGTAGAGGAACATTAAGCAACACATTGCGTGCGCAAGATGGTGAACACCAGATTCTGGATCGAGCACTTCACCCTGTTTCCATGCCCAAAGATGTCTCTGCATTGCGTCAAAGTATCTGCGTTTTGAGTCAGGAACAAACTTCCAATTATCTGGTTCGTATTTCTCTGCACCAAATGTTAAAACCTTAACAGTTTCTGCTAAGGCAAGAGGAGGAAGCAAACCATATTGCAATTTACCACCATCAAATTTACGACCACCAGTCGTAGCGTTTTGTGATTTTTTAATTTCTTCTTTAGACGGCATTTCTAATCTCCAATGAAATTGGTAATGGACACTCAATGAAGAATGCCCATTAACATTTCACTTTATCGAGTGAATGCTTGTGCACCAAGAATCTGGCTAGCAAGTGCTACCATACGCTTGCTTGGGCGACCGATACGATACTTAGTAGTCTCAGTGCCATCTGCAAGAACAGACTTGTTGCTATATACGCAATGACCTTGCGAACGGAGTGAACGAATTGCTTCGTGGGGGTTCTTCAAACCAAAAGATCCAGTGATCTGACGAGCAGTCACAGAAGCACCAGTGCTTAGATAGTTAAGCAATTTTGCTTGTTTCGACATAGATAATATCTCCATAATGATAAGCCATCAAACGAAAAAAAGCATCTGGGGCGATGGCTATATCCCCAGATGCAAGGAAAGTTATTGATTAAACTTCAATACCGTTTTCACGCAGGATTGCGTTGAAGTCTTCTACATCCTCATCGACTTCAGCAGACTCATCGATGATCTTCATCAGTCGAGAGTTCTCGATTGCTTCTTCTTCAACTTCGGCTGCAGGTTTTGCAGTCTTGACTTTCACAGTCTTGGCTTTCTGAAGTTTCGCAACTTTAGCCTTAGCCTTAGCGACTTTGGGAGTCTGCTTGTCTGCGAGTTCTTTAGCATATGCAGAAAGTTCTTCAGCAGTAGGAACAGGCAGTTGATAGACACCACGCTCAACTTTGTTCTTGTTAAAGAGCCAGTTAGGATAACCAATCTTTTCACCCTTAGCACCAGTACGCTGGTCACGCAGAGTGTAATAAATTGCAGCACATTCTTTCAGAGTAATCTGAGGTGCTTTTTTATACTGAGGATTAGACTCAAGTACAGAAACAACGAAACGCTTTTGGGCGAGGGACAGGTTTGCAAATTTCAACATGATATATTTCCTTTCAAGGGTTTTCAATGACAACAAAGATAATTATACAGCAACACAGGATAAAAGGCAACTTCTTTCTGCAATAACCCTACAGAGGTGAGGGGAATCTAACCCCTGTAGGATACAGGCTTTAGAAGGGTACTTCTTCTGATTCTGGAGTCTTAGGCTGTTCTACAACAACTTCAGGCTCTGGTTGAGGGTTTGCAACTTTGTCGTACAAGTCGATGAATGCAGTCTTTGTTGCAACATCAAAACGATTGCAGCAGAGTTCTACTGCTTTCTCACGACTCTTAAAAATCGCAAACGCACGAACAATGTGGATCATACGACGAGTTGTAATCGTCTCGTCCACACCACCATCATCAAAAGTCTTACGAATTGCATCAGCCCATTTGACGAGTGTTTCAGCAAATTCTTCGTCAACACACTGATAGGTTTCCATAAGATTCTTGACAATCTTTACCTCAACTTTGGCATTCGGATAATCTTGTTCGAATGTTACAGCAAATCGTTCCAAGAATGCTTCGTTGAGCACGTTGGTGCCAATATAGCGACCATCGTCAGATCCTTTACCTTTTGTGTTTGCAGTAGCAATCACGTTGAATCCAGGCGCAGGAACAATCATCTCGTTCTTGAGTTTGAAATAGTATGGCTTACCCTCAAGAATCGGTTGCAAACATAGCAGAGTGTTTGCAGAGCCAGCATCAATCTCGTCTAGCAACAATGTTGTGCCAGTGCGCATCGCAATGAGAACTGGACCTTCGACAATCTCCACGTTACCATCTTCGAGAGTCTTCGATCCGATGAGTTGTTCTTCGTCAGTCATCATGTTAAGGTTAACACGAATCAATGCACGTTTGTGTTTGGCACAAATCTGTTCAACCATCGTGGACTTGCCATTACCAGTTGGACCAGAAATGTAGGCAGGATAGAAAATCGCAGACTTAATAATCTGTTCCAAATCAGTATAGTTACCGAATGGAACAAAGTTTGGATCTTTCTTTGGAATAAGAGTTTCAGTATTGGTATAGTCTACCACAAAAGATTCTTTCACAGGTTCAGGTTTTAGTGCAGTGTTTCCAACGACTGGAGCAGTATTGCCACCAGGAATTGCATACAATCCACGTCCAACTTTATCTTTCATTAACCACAGAGGATATTTTTCGGTTTTAAGTTTTGCCATCACCTCAAGCAGTTGAGGACGACTTACAACACCTTTAGTTGCCACATCGGGATGCATTTGCAAGAGTTGTTGTTCAAACTCTGCACGAAAAACACTATCTACTTTTGCCATCACATTCTCCATAATAAAAAGTCAATCAACAGTATGTATTATTCCATAAAGTTGAATAAAAGACAAGCATTATTTTTGCTTGCAAAAACAACAACTTACGCAACTAGCCCCACGAAACGATTGAGCAGGACTCGGCTAGTCTTCTTTACATTCAGATACTTACCAAAGTTTTTTGCAATTGCTTTGGCATTGGCATCTGCATTAACTTCCAACTCACCCTCTACAATTTTAGTTGAAGACTGAGGGATAAGGAACAATTCATCACGACCAGCATTTCTGATAGAGGTGAATCCATTTGTTTTAAAGTCTTTTCTCCATGTTTCAATTGTAGTATACACATCACCACCAAAGTCAGGCAAAGCAGTGCGCAAGAATCCAGTCAAGTCACCACGATGATTGCGGCAGATATGAAAACCAACAACAGATACATTATATCGATCTTTGATCATCTGAAGAAAAGCAGTAGCCTGTTTAGATGCATCACGTGTAATCTCATACGTTTTTTGTGTTTGGTCATCACGAATAAAATGTTTCATACGAACACGTTTCCAAACATTGTCAACTGTATCAGTTCTCATTTCATCCAAACGAGCACCACCAAGAGAAGGAATAGTACCGCCTTCGCCATCAGTAAGAGTAATAAATGTCATCTTTTCAATTTGATTGTTTTTAATATAAGAACCAATATTGTGATATACCCATACCAGTGCCTCATTCAATGGTGTTCCACTCAATCCATATCCTTTATTAGAAAAGAATCTCCAGTCAAGAACACGTTTTGCCATTGAGTTGAATTCACTGGTAGTCATCTTATTGCTAAACAACTCAAAGAGATTAAAATGATCAGCTGTGTCAAGATATTTCTCACCAGATTCAGCAAGACTCTTTCTGAAAGCGTGACGTGCATTTGATTTTTCTAGACTTTTTTCATAATAATCTGGATCAGAGTAATCAATGTAGTCGGAAGTAAATGCCAAAACACGATATGGAATCTGTACACGATTACAGAACATGGCAAGATTGATAACCTGCTTTAACGTGTCTTGAATGACATCCTGCATAGAACCAGACCAATCCACTAGCATAATCATTCCATGATTCTTGCCTTGTGGGATACTTGTAACACGTTTAAACAAATCATCTTGAAGTTTATATGCATAGACTTTACGCATATCCAAAGACCCAATCTTTGAAACCTGTGCACGTTTGTAAAGTTTAGCAGACTTACGCATCTCGAATTCTTTGACAAGATAATTCACTGTGCGGATTGATTCAGTCTTAAATGTAGTAAATTCATCTGCAACTTTTTTATTATATTCCAGATATTCTTCTTCTGTCATATATCTGAAATCACGCTGATCAGATTGTTCTTGTTCTACAACTTGTTCAAATGACTTTGTATCAGAAAGAATCTTTTTGTATCCAATAACGATGTTATCAGGATAAAAAGGATTGAATTTCCAGTAGTTATATTCTGTAGACTCATCAGCCAAATCATCTAACTTGTTACGGAATGCACGTTCAGTCTTAGACTCTAAATCTTCATTCTCGTCTTCGTTGCGATCATCATTCTGTTTTGTTGCAGTTTTTTGATTGGCTGGAGTATTAGATTCCTCATCAAAATCTTCTTCATCCCATTCACCATCCATGGAAGGATCAAAGTCTTCATCAAACTCTTCTTCCTCTTCATCTCCTGGATTTTCTGCTTTCATGCGTTGTTTACGCTCTTCTGCCTGCTCTTTAGAATAAAGATAAACTTCTTGCGCAAGCTGAATCACATCATCAACAGTCTCTGTGCGTTCAGCACGATTAACAAATACTTTCTCATCAGGAGTGAATTGAACACCACACTGAAACCCTGCTTTGAAGTATAGATTGATCTTGTCGATGAGAAGAAGAGTCTCAAGACTGGGGATAGATTTTACACCAAAGAAATCTCGATCATTGAGTTGCTTGTATCCTTCGTTCATGCGTTTGCGCAGACCAGGATATTTGCGTTTGATTAGTTTTTCGATACGCACATCTTCAAGCACGTTGAGATATGACATCATCTTTGGATTTTCTTTGATGGGTTCCATATACTTTTCGCCAGTATACAAAGCATGACCAACTTCATGACCAATGAGCATGTCTTCAATCTCGGGGGTCATCTCTTTCCACATCGGGAGAGTCAACACACGTGACTTGATGTCAAAAGATGCAGTACGAACACGCCCACGAACAACAGATAGATTTTCTGTTGCAAGCAGACGTGCAGATAGATCGGTTGCTTTCATTTCCATTATATATTCCTTATTCACCAAATGCTGTATTCATTTCTACAGCTGTCAACATTTCTTCAACCTGTGCACGATTCAACAGCTGGAATCGTTCATTAAATGCAAGTTCTAGATTATCGCCTAAACCATATTGGAAGGCAAGTTCTGCAATCTCAAAATCACTGAAATCTTTCCACATTTCTTGCATAGTAATCTCCATATCAAGTAGAGTGAATTATGCACCAAACCTGAATAAAAGACAAGCGTTTTTTTCTTTTGCAAAAACAACAACTTACAAGATTAAACTATTGAGTTGACTCGGCTCGCCTATCTCGCCTTTTGCAAACACATTAAACGCAAGACTAATTCTTGTGTCCTTTTTTGTAGTTGGAGAAACTGCGTGGAATAGACTTGATGGAAATAAAATCAAATCTCCAGAAGAAACAGATTGAGTGCAATCACCTGTATTGAAAATATTCCATTGTTGTGGAAAAATAGAGATTTGTTCATATCTCATTCTTTTAAATGAAATGCTATCAACAGAAGAGTCAGCATTAACATAAAACACACCTGAAAATATAGCATTGCTATGTGCATGTAAATGATGATGTTGGGCAACATCGGTATAATTTAACCAAGATTGCGTGATATAAAATTTTATATTAGGATTAGCAGATAATACGAATGTAGTATAGTAATCTATACCAGATTGAATATAGGTTTTTATATCTTTTAATTCTTCATTTTCTAAAACATAAACATCTTGGCTATATTCATTTCCTTCATTTTTATGAAAATGTTTTCTAGCAGTCTCACAAAAACTTATTTCTTTTTTTGTAAGTTCTCTACCTATATTAGAAATAACTAATGGTGTGGGGAATATTGGAGTTATATTAAACATTATGCAATAATACTAAAATCGTTACGTTTCTCAAATTTAATAACACTTCTAAATTTGTCAAACAACTGATCCCCCTTGTGAGAGATTACAAATATATTAGAGTTTTCACCAAATGAGTTCATTAGATTTAAGAAGTAATCTGTCCCTGCGGTATCTAAACTTGAGTCAAAGATTTCATCAAGCAATAACAAATTCGTATTTACAGAGTTTTTCATTTTAGCGATCTGACGCCATGTGAAAAGAATTGCAAGGTCGATACGCATCTTTTCGCCTTCAGAAAAACTTGCGTAGGTAAAGTCATCTCTGAAACGACTCTTAACAGATTCATTGAATGCTTCATCAAGTTCAAAATGAATATACGCATCCATAGCATTAAGATATTTGTTGATGAGTTTATTCATCACTGGTAAGTATTCACGAATGATAGCAGTCTTGATACCAGTATCTTTCAGTAGAATAGAAGCAACTTCCTCAAGATTGCGATGTTCTTGTAGAGATGTTTTTGCCGCAATCTTATCAAGTGCATCCTTTGCTAAAAGTTTTAATTTAGATTTTTCTTCATCAATATTACTAGTGTCTGCTTTATTTGTTTTAATTTCTTCTTCAAGTTCTGTAATCTGTCTGTTAAGTAATGTTACAGTTGAGTTCTTTGTAGAAAGTTCTATGTTCTTATCAGTGATTTGTTCAATGATAGAATTGATATTTTGTAACTTGGTAGTCAATGTGGAGAGAACGCTTTCCAAGTCTGTAATTTTTTTATTGTTTTCTTCCATCTTCATATGCAATTCATGAATCACTTTTTGTTTATGTTCATGAGGAATTCCTTGTGCACAAGATGGACAAACATCATTGCTGTCAAAAAACTCTGCATCGTGTTCACATGTCTCAACTTTTTGATTTAGTTTGGACTTTAACTGTTTGGCTTTTTCAATATCTTCAGATAACTTTTCTTTACCTTCAATGCTTGCTTTAAGAGTATTGATCTCTTCCACGATGGTGCTGATCTCGCTCTGTGTCGTAGAAATTTGAGTATTATTAGCAGTAATCTTTGATTGGATTGCCTTAATGCTTTCTGCTTTCGCATTAGAGATAGTTTGGATAATCGTCTGTTGCGCATCAACTTTATCTTTTGCGCTTTTGATATCATTTTCAATTCTGAGGATAGCATCTTTGGTTTCCTGCGACTTTTCTTTTAATAACTGATTCATGGTAGAAAAGATACGAATATCAAGAATGTCTTCAATTACCTCACGTCGTTGTGCTGGTGGTAATTGCATAAATGGAACAAACGATGCACTACCAAGGATAACTACCTGAGTGAATGTTTTATAGTTAAGTTTGAGAATCTGTTGTTCTAGAACCTTCTGATAGTCACGTGATGCAGCATCTTGATTAATAAGTTCATCGTTTAGATAGATTTCAAAGATGTTCGGTTTAATGCCACGAATAATTTTATACTCTTTATTGCCGATAGTAAATTCTATTTCAACAACACATTTCTTGCCATTGATGGAGTTAACAAGTTGTGCCTTGTTAATGTTTCTGAATGGTTTGCCAAATAGCGAAAAGCACAATGCATCTAAGATTGTGCTTTTACCTTCACCATTCTTACCGATAATTAGAGTGGTTGGTGATTTGTTTAGTAAAACTTTATTTGGTGAGTTACCAGTTGACAGAAAGTTCTGCCAAGAGATTGATTTAAAAATAATCATTGGTTACACAACCTCTACATTTACTGCTTCAGTATAAAGTGTTCTCATAAATGTTTTGATCTTTTCTTTATCAACATCAGTCTCAACTGAGTCAACATAATTTGTTAAAACAGAAATTGTATCTTCAAGATTAATCTCTTCACCGATCTCGCCATCTTCAAACTCAGAGAGATCTTCGACAATCTTGATGTCATGACATCCTTTACTATACAACTTTTGAATGAATTTGTCAAATTTATAAAAGTCTGTTTTGTTTACAACAATCAATTTTACATAACACTCTTTTAAATCGAAAGAGTCCAAATCGATTGGCTCTTGCTCTTTGTCATTATATTCGATTCTTGAAAACATAGTATAAGGGTTTGCGACGAATTCGAGTTCTCTGGTTGATAAATCAAACAGGTGAAATCCTCTGGGATCGTTATAGTCTTGCCAAGTGAGTTCGTATGGATTACCCAAGTAGTAAATATGACCATCATTACTGCGGTGGTGATAATGCCCAGAAAAAACCATATCAAATTTTTCAAAAGTTTCTTTAGAAAGACCATCATGTGATTCCATTCCTCTATACATAGCAAACCCTGCGATTTCAAAGTGACCCATACAGAGTTCAGCCTTTGTGTTTTTCATCTCATCTAAACTTACTTGATAGTTCTCTGGACAAATCCAAGGCATCATACAAATTTTAGTGCCATCAACTTCGATTGTTGTAGGTTCATCGATGACATTGATGTTGTTATATTCTTTCAGAAGCAAATCTGGAGAATTTACATCGTTTGTATTTTTAAAATAAGTATCATGATTTCCAGCTAACATATGAACGGAGATGCCCATACCAGCCAAACGATCAAAGAACATTTCTTTTGCTCGTTGGAGAGCGTAGAAATTAATATATTTCCTACGATCGAAAGTATCGCCAAGCACAAGAACAGTATTAATATTGTTATTGGCGAGAGTAGGAAAGAAAGTGTTATCATAGAACTTTTGGAAAAAATCTAAGAATGCAATACTATCATTTCTTGCACCAAAGTGTTGATCTGTAATAATTGCTACTTTCAAATAAAACCCACCTTTCTATTTGTTTTAGCATTTTTTGCTTGTTCTGATTGTGTGTTAAAAATTTCAGCAATGGAAAATTCAATAGTCTCGCCACCCTTACGTTCTGGAACTTTGCCACCAAGTTTGTCTGCTAACTTTTGTGCATCAAACAATGATAGTGGTTTGAATTCAACAATATCGAAACAACGACCTGGACGAATCAGAGCAGAATCAATATCACGAACACTTGGAAGATTGGTAGAGAAAATCATCTTTTTACCTTTGGTAGTCACAAGACCATCACCAACATTAAGGAATCTATGCATCATTGTATTACCATCAGAACGTGACTTCAAGAATGCATCACTGTCTTCAAGAACCATAACTTCTGTATCATCTTCAATAAAACGTGCAAAGAAGCCATCCTTTTCAATGATTCCAGCATCGTATGTTACGATTGCAGAACAATTGCGATGTGAGAGAAGTCCACGGATAAATGTAGTCTTACCAGTTCCAGGTGGACCAATGAGCAAAAGAATATTTGCAGAAGATTCCATATAACGATCGTAATATGACTCCAAAGATTCGCCATTCAAAAATGGATACATCTCTTCAACAGGAAGACGATCACGATTTAATGGTACATTAACAGAATTACCATCACTAGAATAAATCCATTCGATATGAGAAGTTACTGCAGAAAATTGATTCTCAATATCTTCAATAACTTTTTCTGCCCAATCAAGGTCACCAAAACAACGAACATTTGTGGTGTTACTATTCACATCAAACTTTACAAGATTGATACCAGAAACAACGATGCCAGAAGAAGAAGATGGTTGCGCATAAAGATCTTCGCCAAAATAATTTTCAGCCCACTCTTTCCAAACTTTACGATTGCAAAGAACAGTAGTGTCTCGTTGTAAGGTTGAGAGACCAGCCTCACTTCTAGCATTCAATAATTTAGAAGATATCAAATCTTCAAAATCTGATACACCCAAGAAAATATTTTCGTTACTCACGTCATTACCTTTCATAATATTTGGCGATAATCCATCTTCAACACTCCAAGTCCAAGACTTTAAGAATTTTTTATTCCTTCTTCTAAGTTTTACTGGGCGTGGTCTTGTCAGAGGTCTTTCAGCAGGCACACCATAATTACCGCTTCTAATAGTATTAAGAAGTTCCTGAATCGAGTTCGCCATTGTCATCACCTAAAAAATCATCTAAATTGACTTGTTTCTTTTTACGCTTTTCTTTTTTGCGTTCCATAAATGTATCATCGAATGTATGATTGTTTTGCATAAACTCCATATATGCATTATGGAAATCTGCTGTGTCATCGCCTTCCTGAAGATCGAATGCTTCGAATGGCATATCTTGAATTAACTTACCCTTGATATAACTTTGTTTCTTTTCTTTAGCAATCCTACGAAGAAATGCATAGTAGATAATTTGTGTAAAATATGCAAATGGATTGTTTGACTTGTCTGGATTAAAGTTATCAATATATTGAATACAATTCTCCACACCATCGAGAATCATATCATCTCGATAAGAGTAGTTTATAAAGTTGGGTTTGTAAGATAGATGCGTGGCGATCTTAAGAATGCATTCACCAATGTAGTTACTAACGATGGGTTTATCTTTCCCCTCTGCTGCTGCTTTTGCTACTTGTTTTCTATATTCTATGATAGCCTGTAGAAAGTCAGCGTTGTTTACATAGTGTGCCATACATGGGTGTTCCTCATTTAGTTCAAGTTATTCATAAGTATACATCAAGATTTTTTGCAAGACAAATGAATGTAACGTAAAAAAGATTTGTCTTTTTATTTGTCTTGAGGCAGAATTCAGGGTGTTAGGGGTTGATGATGATAGATTAATGTAATGTATCGTTACCTTCTACAAAAGTCCCTGTATCTTCTTCCAATACATCTTGTAACATCTGAGCACATTTCTTGGCAACTTCTGGTGTCATCTCTTTCTCTTCTGAAGATTCAAGAGGTGTTCTTTTATTGTCAGGAGTAATAAAAGATTGTTGCTCATTCTCTTCCACTATTTTCTTATAATGTGGAATGAATACATGATGCAATTTTTTACAAAACATTATATCTTTTTTGTGAATCACAAAAGTTCTATCATCAGAAAACTGGCACAATGGTGATGCAGTGATGTGTTCACGTCCAGACTCAAATACAGGGATAGTTCTCATAATCATTGGAGATTCTAATAAGATTCTTTCGTCATCTTCTTGACGAAGAATAGCCATAATGTTTTCTCCCGAAGAAAGTTTTAACACAACATATAGTTCTGTGCCATCTAACATAGATCCACCTCTACTAGTTTTAATTTAAATTCTTCTTCTGCATACGTTTTATAGCGTTCCGCTGCATGATTTAATGTATGATTCTTCCAAGACTTCCAATGTAAGTCATCTGCTAGGTCATAAAGATTACATTGAGTCTTTCCATTTTTTAATCGCAATCCACGCCCAATACTTTGCAAATTGCGGATTTTACTTTTTGAAGGGCTTGCGAAAATGACATTCTCAATCGAAGGTATGTTGATACCTGTCGAGAATGTCCCGAACGAAGCAATGATGATAGCATCATCTTCTCCTTCCGTGATATGTCTAATTGACTCACGATCTGAAGTTTCTGTTCCTCCGTACACAAAGAAAATTTTCCTGGTATCATGCGCTTTCTCTTTTATCATTTCGTATAAAACTTTACCGTGTTTCTCAACATATTGAAATAATACAAGAGTGTTACCACTAGACTTAATTGCTAAGTTACGGATAAACTTATTACGTTTTTCGTTAGTGACTAACCAATCCATTTCGTCTTGGTAGGTATTGTTTTTACGTGCCTTACGGATTTCTTCATTATATTTTAACAGCACACACATTATATTTAGTTTAGCGAGTTTACCATCTTGTTGAAGTTTATTGGTAGTAGTAACTCTATGTACTGGTCCAAACACACCTTCAAGAACTAAACGATGAATCTTTTTGTTGTCTAATGTTCCTGTTGTGCCTATGCGATATGGAATTGTTTCCATCTTTTCCATAACACCGATAAGAGATTTCGCTTTAAATTGGTGTGCTTCATCACCAAAAATAACATTGAACTGTTTAAACCAAGATTTTGGTTGCAAGTAAACAGATTGCCATGTTGTGATTAAAACATCTTTTGAAAACTCTTTGCTAAACCCAGCATATAATTTTTGGCAGTGAGTAGAAACATCCCATTTATTTTCAGAAGAGTAATCAGCAAAGTCAGCATACATCTGTTCAACAAGAGATGTAGTTGGTACAATAAGGATACATTTTCTTCCTTGATCAACATGCCAGCGCATAACACTATAAATTATAAATGACTTTCCAGAACCAGTGGGAGATAATAGCAGTGTTCGCTGTTTATGTAGTGCAGTTTGTATTGCACTAATTTGATAGTCTCGTATTTCGATCTTAGTTGGTAGATTTAAAGAACGAACAAATGATTCAGTTTGCTCTTCACTGATGTCTGAAAATAAATTTAATTCTGATTTATAAGTTAGAAGATAATCATTACGTTCACAAAACTGCTCAACGTAATTAAGTAGTCCAATGTATAAAGTCTTTCTTAGTTGATCATACAAACGAACTTTTCCATCCCACAATCTTGCTCTGTATTGCGGAGTGAATCTTGCGCCTGGATATTCGTATGTAAAGAAGTCTGCTAGTTCTTGCTCAACACTTGGGTCAGCAAAAACACGCATGTATACTTCATCTAATTTTTCAATTGTTACTGTAATCATTACATCCCACTAAGGAATTTTTTCCATTCAACGTGCGTCTTAATTTGCCAGTCTCTTGCTTTGATTTGCCCAAGAACTGACTCAAGAAAATAAATCATGGTCTCAAGATAATCTATCTTGACCTTCAAAACATTTAGATCAGAATCTCCCTGAAGAAATTCATCCATTTCATTCTTTAGAGGTTTGACTCCTTGCCATTGCGACCATCCAAGATCTGTTAATTCATCACGTGACAATTCTCCACGATAATATCGAAACTTGTTTTTGCGAAGAAGATTGTAGTCAGACTGAAGTTTAGTATGCTTCAATTTTACATTGATAAGCATCTTAACATATTTGGCATGAAGTTTTGGAGTGGATGTTGCTTGCTCTCCGAGATAGTTATCATCAATCTCGCAGTCTTTGTCCCACTCTTGTTGCAATTGATCAATATTCATAATATACCTCAAGTTATAGATTGTTATAATTATACAACAATCTTACAAAAAAATCAAATTTGTCTTAGGTGAATTTGTAGTATCCGTAACGGAAAGTGGCATTTCCTACAAGATATTGCACGTCTTGATTTGTTGCTTGAAAGACTAAAGAATCTATTGATACAGGAAACAGATCAATAAATTGCACTGTTTTTACAACTTGATTACTACCACTTAAAATTTGCAAAGTAGCATCAGAGTAGTTTTTTGCTAATTCAGCCAATCCTAATCTATCATCAGAATTAATAAAATTAAGATATTGCTCATAATCATTTGGGAAACCTAATGCAACAATCCAATTATAAAGTGCAGTATAATTTTTCATCTCAGAGTCAACTAAAAATTGTACAGTTAGTTGATCATATGTTAGTGTTTCACCTGGAATTGGCTGTGTATGAAATGGATTACCAAACTCTGGTGCACCTAACATGATGCCTGGAAGATTAACTTGCTGACAAAAGAAATTTAAATCAGGAAGTTTTTGAATGTTAAACATAAACCCATTAGGAGATAATGGGGTAATGTTATCTGGAACTGGGCAAGAGATAGTTGTCATATTATTATTTAGGAAAGAAAAAGGGGAATCCCTTTCGAGATTCCCCTAAACACCGCTTCTATGTCGGCTTCGTTAAAACCCAAATTACATTAGGTTAGTAACTTTAACACGACGGTAGTAGTAGTTTGCGTTAGCAGTTAGGTTGTCCTGACCAGCTGTACCATCGTCAAGGTTAACGAATGGGTTAGCAACTAGACCGTAACGAGTCTTGAAGCCAATCTTTGGCTGGAAGCTGTTTGGATCAACTGCACGAACCATTTGTAGAGGAACGTATGGGCAGTAGAATAGACCAGCGTCGAATGCTGAAGAACCTTTGTAACCAACAACAAAGAACTGAGTTGCTGACACGTTTGCAGTATATGGATCAACATATACTTTGTACTTGCCGTTTAGAACACCAGCAAAAGTAGTAGAAGTGTCATCAATGTTTAGAGAAGCATTGCCCTGAAGAGCTGGAGTGTAGTCAAGAACACCTGCCATCGCTAAAGCAGAAGCAACGTCTGCTGAAGTGATGATCACGTTACCACGACCACGACGAGTCTGCTGACCGATCGCATTTGCTTCACGCTCGATTTGGAACATTAGACCCTTAAACTTCTCAACTGACCAACGACCATTTGAGTCAACGTCAAGGTCGAAAGTACCAGCAGTAGCAGTACCAACTGCAGCACCTGCTTTAGCAGTTTTGTAGATTGTACGGATAACTTCACGATTGATTTCAGCAAGAATCTCAGTTGAAAGAATATTGCTTAGTTCGCCTTCAGCGTCAAGACCATGAACAGACTTCATGTCTTGTGCTAATTCGATTGAGTACTCAGCTTTTAGAGCACGTGTTTTAGCAGTAACGCTAGTTTTTTCGATTGAGAAAGCCATTGCACCGAAAGAACCATCACCAGTACCACCTTGTCCTAGACGCTCAGCATCAGCAGTAGCGATACCAGAACCAGTAGTCTCAGAACCACCAAAATCATAAGTACCAGAATGTGTACCAGTACCAGAGAAATCAGTATCAGCTTCGTTGAATAGAGCCTCAGTACCACCTTGTGTGCTGTAACGAGACTTCATTGCGAAAATTAGACCTGTTGGCTGTGTCATTGGCTGAACACCGCAAACGTCATAAGCGATCATTTGTGGCATTGCACGACGGACTAGAGAAATAAGAACTGGATCGAACTTGGCGAAACCATTAGTGTCAGCATATGAGCCAACTGCGTTAGCTGGAGCAGCTTCGAAAAGTGCTTCACGCTGTTTCTGCATTTCACGCTCTTGGTTCTCAAGAAGAACAGCAGTAACTTCTTTGCGATACTGATCTTTAATTGCAGGTGCACCTTCGTGATCTAGCACTGGTGCCCATTTTTCGATTAATTGTTGACGAGTAGTCATTTTATTTTCCTTTTAAAAAATTACTTTTTGGATAGGATTGATAGGTAAGCAGCCATAGTTGGATCAACTTTCTTTGAAGTTTCTTCAACTAATGTTTCTACTGGAGCATCAGTAACAACAGAAGCGACTTCTGTTGCTGCTTTGGTTGTGAAATAATTTTCACGGATAGTCTTTACTTTAGTTTCAAAAGATTCTGCATCTTCATAAGATAGTTCTTCAACTAGACCAAGAAACTTTTCAGTTTCAGTGTCAGTAAGACCTTCGCTTAATGATGCAACAATGCTTTGACGCTTCTGCTCAGAAATGGATTTACTCATTTCGACATTAGCAGCAACCTGCTCATTAAGTTTTTCTTCTAGTTCAGAAATCTTAGATTCCATTTCACCAAGCACGTCATAACGCTCTTCTGGAACGTCGATGTAATGCTCTTCAAATAGATCTTTTAGACCAGATACGAATCCTTCAAGAATTTCAGACTTCATACCACGCTCAAGGGCAATTTCATTCTGTGCAATCCACTGCTCGGCAATATAACCGAGATATCCATCAACCTGTTCAACAAGTCCCTCTGTATTCTGTGCAACTTGCTCTGCAAGTTTTGCTTCGAATTCTTCTTCTAAACGAGCAACTTCTGCTTTGACACGTGTCATAACAGCTGCTTCAAAAATTGTTTGTGCTTTTTGCTTGAACTCTTCAGATAGTTCTTCACCATTTAATAGAGCATCTACGTCTTCTTTAACAGATTTCATTGGCTCTGCTGGTGCAGCGTTTTTAGTAGCTTCGTTTGGCTTTTTAGAAGTACCACCCTCTGCTTCTTTCTCATCCTGAACATTGTTACGAGCATTGTCTGGATTTGGAGTTTCAGCAGCAGGTTTAATAGCCTCTTCTTCTACTTGTTCTTCTGTGATCTCCTCAACAGTCTCTTCAGCAACTTGCTCTGCAAGTTTTGCTTTCTTAGATTCTGCTAGAAGTTCAGCGATTTTTTGTTCGATTGACATCGTTTTCTCCTGTAACTGGATAGTTCTATTAAATTATTTATAATTATTTGATTTTCATCAAGAAATCTTTGAAAGCATGAATCTTTGCTTCCTCTAAATGTCGAGAAGAAGTATTACGAATTGTATTCTTAACTTCCTCGATATGTTTTTCCACAAACTTTCCATCAACAAATACCCACTCTTTACTCTCCATAATACCACGAACAAATGCGTCTGGAGCAGATGGGTCTGCAACGATGTCTGCTGCTGTTGACAGCATAAAATCGTCTTGTACAATTTGGACACCCTCATTGTTTGATTTGAGAGAACCAAGCGCACGACTAGAAACTCCAAGATTAGCACCGCCATCTAATAGACCACGTGCAATATTACCCATTGGTGTTTCCAGAATCTTAGCCTTACCTACGTAATTTGTTCCTTCTTTCTTTAAAGAAACAATTAAATGTGACACACGATCAAGATTAATAGATGGTGTGTCAGGATGTCCAAGTTCACCATATGCACGATTCTGTTCAACTTGTTCTTTCATATAACGAGCAACTTCTTTATCCATAACTGATTCTGGATACATGCGTCCGTTACGATTTTTAATTTGTGACTGGAGAAAGATACCTTCAATGAAGTATTCTTTTTTACCATTCTTTGCTTCAGTCAGTAGGTTAACTGACTCTGTAACTTCTCTGATGAGTTTCATTTAATTAACTCCCTACTGCTGATTCGTTATCGTATGCACCATAGACAGCAGTCTCTACTTTAGATGCGTATCCACTAACTTTACGTAAAATTAAATAACATTGTGCTTCTGCACCAGCTATTGTAACAACAATATCGCTATCGTTTTCAATGCTATCAACAAACCCAGAACCTGCAGCAAATTCAACATAATCTGCGCCACCCCCTGGAAGAGTTAAAATATTAACAGAATTTCTAGTGATAGTAATTGTCGCATTAGCAAGACCTACCCACTGAACACCAGCAATATTAACTCTTTGAGTTGCACCATCTAGTGATTGTGCTGCAGCTAATAAATCAACTGATAAATCAATAGTTGTTGCAGCAGCAGTTCCAGCAATCTTAACTACTGATTCTTGATTAGTATTTTTTAAAATTGTCTTAGTGACAGCCATCTTATTCCTCTATTCTTTCAAGCACATAAAAGAAGTTTTCTTTTGATTCTCTCATATACTCGATAATCTCTGTTTGATTTTGTAATAAATTATTTAGGCACTCTTGTGTTCTTTCATCAATCATAACGATTGAATCGTCTGAAAGAACATAGTGTAATTTACCCTCAACTAATCTGTCCAGTTTATTAAGAGAACGAATTTTTTGAACAACTGGGTCTATACTAAACATATGGGAAGAAGCAAGACTTATATAATTTTCGATTAATGTATCTGTAATTTTAACATCGTGATATTCTTTAATAATATTTGCAATGGTAATATCAGATAGGTCTTCGTATAGTTCTTTTGATACTTGTTCTTCTAATTTATGTGAAGTATATTCGCTCTTAATGTGTTGTCTTGCTTCTTCAAAATTTGTAAATTCTGTTTCCTGACCATCAATCAAAATCTTATCCTCTGATGTTTTTTCAATCAGATGCATGTGAGACCTAATGCTTTCAACAACATTAGGTCTTTTAAGAGATTTTGACAGATCGTAGTAACGCATTAATTATCCAGCAATAGATTTGTCTGCTGCGCCACGACCTTTGTTATATGCATTCTTAACTGCAACAGGAGTCTGACGAACTGCGCCAACAGCAGCTGCTGTGTGTCCGACTACTTTACCTGCAACATTCGCTGCACCTTTAACTGCGTCAACCCCAAGACCTACGATGTTACCAACTCCCCCTGCAACTTTATGTGCACCAGAGCGAATTTTGTCAGTAATACCTTCTTCCATTTCGATAACTTCGTAGTTTGCCTTTTCTTCGTCAGACAATGCCTCATATTCTTCAAGAGTAATTGTTTCTTCCTCAACAACTTCCTCTTGAGTAGCAAACATATTTTTCGCAACTTGGGCACGCATGTCATCTAACTTTACAGAAATTTTCTCTGCCATAGCAGTTTGAAATGCGTTTTCAGTCTCGATCGCATCGCCTTTAGCAATAGCATTGATAAGATTTAATGTATTTTCGTTCATTTATTTTCTCCGTTACTAGTTGGTGCTTCTTGAGTTTCTGCTGGAGCATTTTGCTGCAAGTATACTTGTTGAGCAGTTTGCGTAGCACCAGCCAATGTTCCATCATGTTCAGCTTTTGCAATATAATCTTCTTGTTCAGATTCCATTTCTTTATCCATAGACTTAATATCATCATCATTAAGACGAAGAATATTTTTTCTAGCCCATGACATAGAATAATACTTACCGATATAAGGTTCAGCAAGCTGAAGCATCTGTAATCTTTGCATTAAAATTTCAGCATCTTTTAGTTCAGAATAATGATTGTCCTCAAGATAATCATATTGAATAAATTGGGATAGATCATCCCACTCTTCAGCACGAATAACACCTTTAGCAATTAACTGAACTCTAAGTGCATTATTAAATACTTCTGAAAATTTTTTGCGCAGTCTAACAATAAATTTGTTAAACTTAACTTCATCACGACTAATCTCTGTTGAACGACCAATACTAAATCCTTGTTGCTGTTGCAAACGAGAGATAGGCACGTTCAATGCATGATAAAGTTTTTGTTGGAAATATTCGATGTCTTGGATCTCGCCAAGATTTTGACCACCTGGAAGTGTAGTAATTTCAGTACCTTTACCACCTTCACGACGAGGCATCCAAAAATCTTCCATCATTGACAAATGACGACGATCGTCACGTGTCTCACCAGTAGTTGCATCATAAACAATCTTATTACGGAATTTGTTCATGATATCAGAGACGTATTGCTCTGCTTTTAACTTTGGTAGATTACCAACATCAATGTAGAAAATACGACGCTCAGGCGCACGAGAAATACGATAGATGACTAAAGAGTCTTCAATCATCTTTAACTGATTAACTGGTTTAATTGCCTTATGTAAATAAGACATCATCATACCAGTATTCTGGTCAACATAACCAGAAGGACAATATACTACAGAGTCTAAAGAAAGTTTTACACCCTGTGTTGTTTGTTCAGTAATACCTTTATCATTGTATAGGTAATACTCTTCAATTTTCTTAACAACCTCTACGCCTTTTGCATCTTTTTCTTTAATAATATTTTTGATGCGACGAATTTTACGAGGATCAATGTATCGCAATTCAACGATACCATTTTTAATATTTTTTTCATCGATAAGAACCTGATAATACAGACGCCCATCGATGTACCAAGTACGGAACATTTCATGTGCTCTGTCTTGGAATTTGTAAATTCTTAGAATGTTTTCAAATTCTTGAAAAATCTTTTTCTTAATTCCGTCAGAAACTTTAACATCATCTAAAACAATTTTAACAGAAGATTTATCTTCATCTGCAACAATTGCTTCATTAACAATATCTTCGATTGCACCATCGCAATCACTGTATTGTGAAACTTCACGATAACGACGAATAAGATCGTTTTCGTTTTTAATAGTACCTTCAAGATCCATGACTAATCCGTAATATCCACCAGCATTAACGCCAGTGTTTATTACGGTTGCACCTGAATCAACAGGAGAAGGAGTTACAACAGATTCTAACTCCTTGTCCTTCGCACGCTTTATCTCAAAGCCAAATAGCTGCATAATGTAAAACCTTTAAATTAATATTATAGTGGGAATGATCCAACTGGTGTGTCGATAGAAACATTGACACCAAATCCAGCTGCTGCCCCAGTATTTGAAGTGAAGAAGTTGTAAGTAAACTCTACATCAAACTGTTCAATAGCATTTTGTGTTTCGTAATCTAAACCAACTGCAGCAATATTAGTTGGGAACGCATCAACAAATTTATATGATTTGATGATAGCACCATTTCTATCTAATTGATGCACGTTTAGGTCAACTTGATATTCAGTTGGATTAACACGACCATTAGTAGTGTTATAATTCTGAATACCAGATTGCCACTGCTCTAGAGCATTACGGATACCAAAAGTAGTATCGTTGTAAATTGTTACAGTCCATGGTTGGAAAGTACGCTCGCCTGCAAAGTTAACTGGGCGACCACGATAGAGAACAGGTAGTGTCTCAATTGTAGAAGCTGGTAACTGAGCAGCTTTACACAAGAACTGTGCACGCTGCCCTGCTACAACACCAAGTGTAACATAAGAAGGGAATACTAATTCAACACGGAACTGATTAGGGCGAGCACCGCCACCAATCATCTGTGCTTTAAAATCAGTAATATTTGCCATTTAAATCTCCTTTTGTTCTTATCTATTTATCAGCTATTACGCACCAACTTCGTTGAAGTTAATACTTGAACGAGCAGCGACAAAGTTAAGAGTGATAAAGTTGATAGAACGATTTGGCTTAACGAAGATATCAGCAACAAATTCGTTACGATCGATAACTTCACCAGTGTTGTTAGAATCATCGCACTTAACAACGAAATCAGTAATACCACGACGACCTTGTACATCACGTAGGAATGGCTCTACTAAGTTACGGAATTGAGCACGAGTAAATGCATCGTTAAATTCAAATAACTGGAACTTAGCAGCTGTTGCAATTGCCTTTTCCATAACGATGAATAGACGACGTACATTGATACGATCAAATGCGCTTGGCTTAGCTAACATTGTCTTATCGCCAAAGAGAACAGTTCCTTCTCCTGGGAATGTAACAACTGGGTTAACACCAGCTTTGTAAAGAGTATCTCTTTGTGTCTTGTTTGGATTGACTGCTAAACGAACAACACTCTTAACCTGTCCACGATTTAATCCGCCTGGAGAGAACCATGGATCGTTAGTGTAATCAGTACGTGCGCATAGACCAGCAATATCAGCATTTAATGGAACGAAACGATACTTGTCGTTGTAACGATCATACTGATACTTGTAACCAGAGTCCATAACACCATAAGATGTGCTCTTATTAACTGCATCTTTGTAAGCAATGATTTTATCGATTTCTGTTGAAGTAGCACCGATGATTGCATCACCACTAGTAACATCTTGTGGAGAAATAAATGCAACACAATCTAAACGAGTTTCGCAGACATTGCTTAGGATGTAATTTGCAACAGTAGCAGATGCTTTACCAGCTAGAACTAAGCTGATATCATATTGTTCTGCATTATCAAATAATGCAAAAGCAGTTTGTTTCTCTGCATCAGTTAGTAAGTAGTCATCAGTACCACCAGCTAAACTTCTGTTAACAGCAGATGTTAGACTCTTAAATGCGCTTGCAGCTGCATCTTGACCCCATGGTTGTCCAGCAGTTAGATTAGTTGGGTGATCCATCCACCAGATCCACTCAGAACGAGCATTAACAACATTTTTGTAGTAGTTATTAGTACCATCTGGTTTCTTAGCATCAGCTGCTTTTGATGCAAATGGAAACTTTTCTAAAACTGAACCTGCAGTACCAGTGATTAACCCATCTTCATCGATAACAATGATATGTAATTCGTCATTAGAACCACCAACGCTCGAGGCGTATGGAGAAGTTCCTGGAGCACCATCAAACTCAGCTTTGTATGTCCATGTTGAGAATGTTGCGCTATCAGCCATAGAAACTTTTAGAGAGTTACCTAAAGATCCTGGGTATTTTGCAGCAAACTCACCAACGATTGCAGCACCATTTGCATAGTTAGTTGTATAGTGTTCACCATTCTTAATCTTTAGTCCGATAGTAGTGCTAATTGTAGCAGTAGCAGTAGCAGCAGTACCAGATGGTGGAGAAGCGATAGTAATTGTTGGAGCAACAGAATAACCTGTTCCAGCGTTTGTGATGCTGATACCAGTAACAGTAGAAGTACCAATAGTTACTGAGGTAATAGTAGCACCAGTACCATCACCAGTGATAGTAACTGTTGGAGTTGCTTTATATCCAGATCCGCCATTAGTAATAACGATTCCAGTAATAACGCCACCAGAAACTGTTGCAGTTGCTGTAGCACCAGAACCAGTATCACCAGATGCTGGTGTAATAGCAACAGTGGCTGCTGTATAACCAGACATAGTTCCACCAACAACGATAGCACTAATTGCACCACCAGAAATAGTAGTTGTAGCAGTAGCCTGAACACCGCCATCTAGATCTGGAGCAGAAATAGTTACAGCAGGAGCAGCTGATGTAGAAACATAACCACTACCTGCAGAAACGATAGAGACAGTAGCAAGACCGCCTGCTGCTGCAGAAACAGCATTTAAATGTCCAGCGTCTGCACGAACTAGCAATAGATTATTTGTATATGATAGGAAGTTCGCAGCAGTAAAGAAAGAATCGAAGTTATTATCGTTTGGTTTTCCAAAACGACGAACTAATTCATTTTCAGAACTAACAGTAGATGGTTCCATAACTGGACCCCACTGGAATGCACCAGCGAACGCACCAATTGAGGAAGATACTGCTGGAACGATAGAAGTGAAATCTTTTTCTACGACTGCAACGCCTGGAGATAATTGGAACGGCATTGTAATTCTCCTTGTTAATAAGTTTACCTTTAGACAACAATCATGTCTACTATTTTATTTAGTTTTTACACGATTTCTAGAAATTTAGAGGTGGTTTTTCTGGTCCACCATCGTCATAAAATCCGAATGGTGTTAGCTCTTCCTCAATAGCCTGCATCTGTTTCTTGTACATTACTTCTCTTAGATTTACATTATTTAGATCTTTAAAATACGAGTTGGTAGTTAGCCATCCGAATAGAACTAATGGCATAACCAAATCATCATGATATCCTTCATCTGCCTCATAAGATCCTTTTTTCTCAATAAATGTAGAGATTTCAGAGATCGTATCTGCATCAGGAACTAAAAGTTTATTTTCTTCAACAAGTGCTTTAAAATTCTGGCACCCAATTCGTTTGATTTTCTTGTCGGTAACAACTCCTAATTGAGTTTTTCCTCCACCAAAACCACCAGAAACTGTTTGACCAGTTGTATGTCGAGTCACAAATAGTATATTTTCATACTCCATCTCAGAGTATAAGATATGGGCGACTTGCTCAGAGATGTTAATCTCAAGAAGAACCCATGCATTGTTATAATCTTTACCAACTTTGTATATTACATTTGGATAAAGAAGTGGGCTAATTTCGTTATTGCGATATTTGGCTACAAGTTTATATGGAGTTTCAGTAATATCAACTACTTGGAATGCTGAATAATCTCCACCAACACCTTTAGCCACGTCTGCTATTAAACAATAAGTGTGCCCAGCTTGTGGCTCGACATAAACATCTAATCCATCTTTTTGATAGACTTTATTTCCAACACTCATCTTAGCAATTACATCTGCATTAATAAGTGTGAGACTAGAACCCAAGAATTTACAAAGAACCTCTTGGTTGTATTTAAGTTCACCAAGCATGGCTCTTTGCTCAGCTGCCCATTTTTCATCTCTACCAGGTATTTCCCAGTAAGGGATAAAGAGAGGAACAAACCCATTACGACCATTATCTGCATCATTCCAGAATTTCCAGAAATGATTATAGCCGAGTGGGGTAGAACTTAAAAGAATTTTAGTAGTTTGACCAGCAGAAATTGTTGGATAAACAGAAGTGAAGAATTCTTCAGCGACATTGTTTGGAATAATTGCAGCTTCGTCAACATATAGTAAGTTTACTGATTTACCACGAATACCAGACTTACCAGTTGCTGCAGTAAATACTTTCGATCCATTTTCTAATTCGATGTCACCCTTGTTCCAAGTAAGCACACCCTGTTGCATCCATTTTGGGAGCATCTCATACATCGTTTGATAACGATCTAAAACTTCTCTTGCTGCGTCTTTTTTGTTAGCAAGAATCGCTACGTTTTTATTTGGTTGGAATAATGTATACCAAAGAATATAAGCAGCTGATGTTGTCGTCTTACCTTGCTGACGTCCTTCCATAAGAATAACACGACGATTGTTATGAATTACATCAATCTTTTTCTTTTGACACTCGTACAATTTAAATAATTGTAATCCATGATCTAGCGTAACAATGTAGCAGTAACTTTCAATAAAGTAGATAGGATCTTGAGAACATTTTATATACTCTTGAATATTTTCTGGAGTAAATTCAACCGAAACCCCTACTGCTTTTAAATTCGCATTAGCATTATAAATTTCAGCCATGATTAAAAATTATCTTCCCAGTTTTCTTGGTCTACTGTAGCAGTAGTAACATCGCCTTCTGCTGTGTATATTCTATTAGGATTACTAAAATCTTCATTTTGACCGATATTAGCATTAACTGTATCAATAACAGATTTACCACTAATTGGTCCAAACAGATTAACTTTCATTTGAAAATTTAATGTATGTGTAACAAATCGTCTTGTCTGAAAATCTCCATCATATTCATCTTGTACAGAAACGCTATTTAAAATTATAGGAGCATCTACTTTAACATTCATGTCTGGTACAACATTAATTGTTAATGTATATTCTGGAGTAAATGTTGGGAGAATTTGTTCAATAATTTGTAACCCATCTTCTTGAGTTTTTGTCAAGATGTATAATGACAAATCAATATTATAAGGAACTGGAGTGTACATTGTAGATACTGAACCAGTACCATCACCACACTTAATTTGTTGCATACGATTCACTTTACGAGCAGGGTCATATGAATATCCAAGTATTTCAAATGACATTCTTGGTAAAGTTACATATGTGTGATTATCAAGATTTGGATCTTGTTCGATACGAACTAACCATTTTTCTTTTGGAGCATATGCTAACGGCACTTGTATTCTTTGAACTGTAGTTCCAGTAACAGAATCGCCTTGTTTTCTGTCAATATAAATGTCGCTAAACAAACGACCGAATGCTACAATACTCTTGCGAATAATGCCATGATAGAATACTTGATTATTTAACATTAATCACCTACCTCACCAAATGGATTAGTTTCATTGAATAATATATCTTCTGCTTGTTCTTTAAATTTATTATTGTCACCAAATGAATCTGGCATATCAATATTATTTTCTATTGTTGCAGTCGCTGCTGCATTTGAACCACCACCACCAGAAAATTGAACTATCGGTGCAGCTGTGTATCCTGTTCCACCATTAGTCACATCAACTCTTACAACTTTATTGGCATTTGTATCTGTTCCTAATACTGCTACAGCAGTTGCACCATATCCACTAGATGCTAAGAATGATACAGTTGGAGCAGATGTGTAACCTGATCCAGTATTCGTTACTTGTATACTAGTAACCTCGCCAAACTTAGATCTTGTTGTATTTGTTGTGAATGATTTTAATGTTTCGAACTGATCTACATCTGCCACACCAGTATCAATTCTTTCGCTGCTATATTGGAACAATTCAACTTGTAATTTATAAACATATAATTTACCAAGTTGATAAAATGGATCTTGGTGTTGTACGAATTTAATTTCGAATAATCCACCAGTTAATGGGAAATAAATTAAATCACCTTCATTTGGTCTAGTAGGAATTGTTGTTTGTCCAAAACGACCAACTAACTGATCCCATCTACGACGAGCAACTACTAGAGTAGCAGACTGATCCATCATTAAACCAAACTTTTGAATAAATGCACCTTGTCCCGCAAAACTATCTATATTTTCAAAATACATTTCTATTGGGAATGATGCTTTAAATTCTGATAGACGATCTTCACCAAGAATCTCGTCTTTTGATACTAACTTTCTTGGAATGTAGAAAAACTCTTGACCATAAATTCTTAAAGATTCAATGATCAAGTCTTCAACTAGATACTGCTCATTTCTCGTGCCATGAGAGAAATATACATTGGTTGGCATGAGTTATCCTAAGAAAAAGTCTAGAGGTGCTGATTTAGTTTGTAGTTCGTCTTCTAGTTCTTTAATTTCGCCAGTAGCCTCATCATACAATTTGTCACCATCTAATGTCACACCACCTGGAAGTTGAATTCCAGAAAACTTTTTAATATTTACTGCCCATTGTTTTTTAAACAAAGCAGTAACATAATGTTTCAACCATGGCTCATTCCAAACTTTAGAAAATTGAGCAGGATCTAACGCACGATAACCTTGAATGATAATATAATCACCAAGAGGAATATCTTGTTGCCAATTGATATCTAAGTATAAACGATTTTGTGTACGATTAAATCTAAAAGATGTATGACCATTTAACTCTAAATCTAATAATGCTAGATGTTGCATTACAGTTTTATAATAAATGATTGATGTTGAAGTTAAATCATACAAATCATTTAATCTTAACTGGTATTGAAGATCGAAGATGTTCTTAGAAGAAGATGCTTGTCCAATACTTAAAACTTTGGTGACACCATAAACTAGATCTGGAATTTCAATATACTTGTTGTCGTACTCTCGAAGAGTAATAGATGCTAATGTAGCAGTTGTTGTTCCATTACTAATTATTTCATTTGCAGCAAAAGTACCAACAACATTTTTAACTAGCAATAATGTTCCTGAAGATTCTCTAGTTGTTTCACGGCAAACTTCAGCAGTTGCACCAGATGTTTGTCCTGTGATTTTATCAGCAATCTGAAATGTGTTTGCAACAGAAGTAGTTAATGTAATTTCTGAAGCACGAATCTGATGCTTCATATAAATTTGTTCAATACCTTCGTAGTGGTATAAACGCCAATAATCTAATGCTTCGTCAATACGATCTTCTAATTGATCCTCATCGACGTTTATCTCAAGCACTGGTGCACCCAGTGCTCTAAGACAATACTGCTTTAATTGTTCTCTAGTTGAAACAGCCATTAGAATTCATCTCCAAGAGCAAGACCCAGAGCAAGAACATCATCGCCACCTGGAGTGTTACCATAAACCATCCAAGTTGATCCACTGTAGATAAAATCTACTTTAGTTCCTGCATATGATAAAATTAAATCAGTAGCAGAACCCATAATTGTATTACCATTTCTAGCAACAGTTAATGGATTAGCACTCCAGTTATTTCCGTCAGCAATAGTAATCTGAGCACCAGCAGATGCACTAGATGGAAGAGTAATTGTAAATACACCACCACTAGTATTTGCTAGAATAGATTCACCAAGATTAGCAGTATGATTTGCTGTTTTAACTAACCAACCACCACCACCAGCAGAGAATGTAATAGTTTTTGCAGCACCATCAGTAGCAATAGCTACGTTTGGACCAGCAACAAGAGTAAATGTATCGTTATTGCTAGCTGCAGTGACAGTAGTTTGTCCAGCTACTGCGATATTTTTAAAGATATTCTGACTAGAACCTCTGTCAGTATTAGTAATAGTTCTTGCTGCAGAACCATTATAAGTTGTTCCAGAGTCTAAACTTAAACCAGTAGAAACAGTTAAACTATTTAAGTTGCTACCAAGAGCAACTCCAGAAATTGTAGAGTTAGCTAGATTTGCATTTGTAATTCCTGCAGTACCAGAAAGGTTTGCATTAGTCAAACCTGTGATAGTATTTGACGCAGCAGCGATAGTTTTGTTTGTTAATGTTTCAGATCCTGCTAATGTAGCAAGAGTACCACTTGCTGGAACAGTTACAGACGAGCCAGCTGCTTGTGCTGTCAGAGTTAAGTTGCCTGTATTAAGAGTGATTGTTCTGCCACCATTATTAACTCCAGTACCACCATATGTAGAGTTAATAATTGTACCTTGCCAAGTACCAGTAGTGATTGTACCTAAAGTTTGTAGGCTAGAATTTACAACACCAGATCCAAGAGTTGTAGAACTTAGAACAGATGTTCCATTAATCTCGTAAACTTTACCTGTTAATAGATTTAAATCTTCAGATGATGTCCATGCATTAGTTGCACTAACCCAGTTAAATGTCTTATCAGTTGTGCCTTTAAGAGTAATACCACCACCATCTGCGGTAGCGTTAGTAGGTGATGCAGTATCACCAAGTACAATATTAATGTCATCAATACTTAACTGTGTAGAATTAACAGTAGTAGTTGTTCCATTTACAGTCAGATTGCCAGTAACAACTAGTGCGCCACCAAGAGTTGTAGTAGAACTAGCTCCACCAATATTAACTGCAGAAGCACCAGCGGTAGCAATGTTAACTGTGCCAGTTGTAATTCCAGAAAATAGATTAACTGTACCAGTTGTTACATTTGTTGTTAATGTAGCAGTACCACTAGCACCATTACCTCTAAGACTTAATGTAGCGTTACTAGTAAGAGAGCCAATTTTAACAGTAGTTCCAACACCAACGCCAATATTAACTTCAGTAGCACTATTAAATAAGTTGGCTGTTGTGACAGAACTTGTTAAGAGATTGAATGTAGAAGCTGAAGATGTTAGATCACCACCAGCGATATCTAAATCACCAGTTAAGTTTGTATTTCCTGTTACACTTAATGTTCCACCTACAGTAGCGTTATTAGCAATTGCTACTGTACCACCATTTGCTGAACCTAAGTTTAAATTTGTTGTTGACCCAGAAGCAGATCCAGTACCAATATTAATTGTTTTGGTGTTTCCAGAACCAGTCGCTCCTGTTACAATATTAGTAGTAGAAGATGCAGTGCTATTGTATCCTAGCGTTAATGTAGTAGATGCACCAAACGCATTTAATGTTGTAGCAGTAGTGTTAAAAACATCTAATGATGCACTACCTGTAACTATACTAGTAGTGATAGATGGAGATACTAGGGTTTTATTTGTTAGTGATTCAGTTCCTGCTAATGTAGCAAGTGTACCGCTAGCAGATGGTAATAGTAAGGTAGCACCATTATTGTAGATGCTACTGCTTGTTAAATCAAGATTATCACCAGCTGCAAGTTCCCTGACAGTTTCAGAAACTGCATCGATAATTAACGGAAAACGATTAGCCATTAGACCATTACCCCTATATTTTGTGTTCTACCATAGACTGTTAATTGCCCACTAGAAATCACAATTGGAGTAGCACTACTTGGTGCAACATCACCTCTTTTATATACTAAAAATTTAGATGATGACGCTGTGCTCTCAATAGTAATTGTGTTTGCATCAGTCCTTGTAATATTTATGTTTGATCCAGCTGCAAGTTTTACATCATCAGTGCTTGCGTCAGAACCTGTAATTCTAAGATTTGCTCCACCAGCAACTGTTTCTGCAGAAATCCCATATGTCACTTGTGTGACAGTTGCCCACTCTAAACCAGTACCTGTAGATTTTAAAAACTGCCCATTTGTTCCTGTTCCACCACCAGCTGTTAATGTTCCAGTTAATGTTGGAGAAGAAAGAGTTTTATTAGTTAATGTAGCTGTTCCTGTTTCTGTAACTAATGTATGACTACCACCACCAACAGGAAGTAATGTAGTATTTGTGCTGTGAGTAAATGTGATTCCAGATGCATGAGTTTGAATACTTGTTGCATCTAAGAATATACTAGAACCAGAAAGATATAAATCTTTAAACTTATATGTCGAAGAACCTAAATCGTAAGTTGCATTAACACTAGGAGTTAGATTTCCTGATATAGTTGTAGCACCAAGAGTCTTGTTTGTAAGAGTCTGGGTGTCTGAAGAACCAACAACATCACCTGTCGGCAAACTCTTACCAAAAACTTGTGTAGAAGATAGAACTGTAGTTCCATTAATCTGATAAACTTTTCCTGTTAATAGATTTAAGTTTTCAGAAGATGTCCATGCATCTGTCGCATCAACCCAGTTAAAAGTTTTATCAGTAGTACCCTTAAGAGTAATACCACCACCATCGGCTGAAACATCTGTAGGACTAGTAGTATCAGCTAAAACAATATTTTTATCATCTATTGCAAGCGTGGTGCTGTTAATAGTTGTAGTAGATCCATTAACAACTAAATTTCCACCAATTGTAACATTACCAGAAGTGCTAACTGTATCAAAATTTGCAGTTCCTGCAAATGTTGGAGATGTATTAAATACTAGAGAACCAGAACCTGTTTCATCAGTAACTGCTGCTGCTAACTGCGCAGATGTAGCAACTAAAGTATTATTACTTAAATTAATTGTTTTATTTGTTAATGCACTGGCACTACTAATAGTTGGAACTGCTACTCCTGCAACAGTTAAAGATCCAACTGCAATATCAGTAGATGTACTTGCTATCCTTCTATTTCTTAATGTGAATGCATTTTCAGTATAACCTGCATCAATAGTAGTTACTTCGCCAGCAGAATCAAAAACTGTGACAGTATTATAATATGATGAATCTCTATTGACAACCCAAACATCTGCAGTTGCCATTTGAGTACCATTAACTAAACCTTTTATTGCAAAAATAAATCCAGCTGTTGTTGTTTCCTTTGTCCATAAAACTGGCGTAACAGCTGGAGTTGTATATCCATTTAAATCTTCATCATAATAAATTTCCCAAGAAAGATCTGGTAAAGTATTAGATCTTAAATTACACTGAAAATTAATAATCTGTGTATTTGCGCCAGTCTGAACATAAATTTGCCCATAGATGCTGTAATTGCTAGAACTTCCAGCAGGTATAACTTGGAATATTTTTTGATATTCATTAAGATTTAAATATTGAGTATTTGCTGTGAAACTATAATGTCTATTAAATTTTTGAGTAAAAGAATTAACAAATCTTAATTCATCTATTTTAGTAACACCAGTTATAGATGGTGATGTTATTGTTGGGCTTGTTAAGGTTTTATTTGTAAGAGTATCAGTAGTAGCACGACCAACTAAAGTATCGGTAGAGGTTGGTAGTGTTAATGTTCCAGTGTTTACAATTGTAGAAATAACTGGAGAAGTTAAAGTTTTATTTGTTAATGTTTCTGATCCTGCTAGAGTAGCAAGAGTACCAGTAGTTGGTAAAGTTACAGAAGTATTAGCAGTTGCTGTTAATGTAGTATTAAATGCTCCTGATGTAACTAAGTTTCCACCAAGAGTAATTGTTTTTCCTGAATTATTAACACCAGTTCCACCATACTGCCCAGTAATTATAGTACCTTGCCAAGTACCAGTGCCAATTGTACCAACAGATGTTAGAGAAGAAGAAACAACTCCAGATCCAAGACCTGTTGCAGATAAAACTGTAGTTCCATTAATTTCATAAACTTTACCTATTAATAGATTAAAGTCTTCGGAAGATGTCCAAGCACCAGTAGAATTTACCCACGTTAATGTTTTATCTGTTGCACCTTTTAATGTAATACCACCGCCATCAGCAGTAATATTAGTAGGTGTGGCTACTGAACCCAATTCAATATTTTTGTCATCAACAGTTATTGTTGTAGAATTTACTGTAGTCGTAGTACCATTAATAATTAGATCGCCACCAACAGTTAGATTTCCTGTTGTTGTTAACGCTGCAAAAGTAGGAGAATCTCCAGTACCTATTCCAAGATCTGGAGTATAGGAAGTTCCAGCAGAAGTGCTGATAGTTAAAATACCAGTAGTTGAATCAAAAGAAACACCAGAAACACCTGCTACAGCAGTTGTGCTTGCTGATGTAATTCTACCTTGAGCATCAACAGTTATAACTGGAACCGCAGAGGCAGTTCCGTATGTTCCAGGTGTTACTGTTGTGTTATCTAGATTAATAGTAACATTGTTATTTGTTACAACAGAAGATAATCCAGTTCCACCAGAAATTGTTAATGTATCTGTTAATAATGCTACTGCGTCTGTTCCAGTATCACCAGCAATATTTAAATTAGATGCTACTGAAGCAGTTGTTGCTGCAGTAATTTGTCCTTGTGCATTGATTGTTAATACAGGAATATCAGTTGCTGATCCATAAGACCCAGCAGTAACACCAGTATTAGAAAGAGCGATAGTTACTGCAGAAGAACCATTATATGAAGAACCAGATAAACCAGTTCCAATGGTAAGAGCGTTTGTTGCTGTTGCAGTAATTGTTGCAGAACCACCTAATGAGACAGACTGTCCATTGATAGTTACAGAACTATTTGCTAATTTAGAGTTTAAGATTGCTGAATCTGCTAGATTCGCTAAATCTTTTCTAAGAATTTCAATACCACCAGCAGTAGACCCATCATGTAATCTTAATGCATAATTAGTAGTATCAACTGTAAGTTCAGCATTAGCACCAGTAAATGTATTGTGCTGTAATGCTGTGCCTCGTCTAAGTTGAATTTGAATTGACATTATTAGTCCTTACCCTATTGTTCCGCCATTAAGCTGTGCAAAAGTATTTACTGGATCAGTTATTGACCCTGCGTCTAGATATGGAGAACCATCAGTTCCACCAGAACCTGCAGTAAATGATTGTATTTGATTGCTATTATTTTTAAAGTATAGTTTACCGTCAGTGTAGTTAATTGCTAACTCACCGTAGTCTAAATCAGCTGCTAATGGGACTTTAGCCGCAACAGACGACTTTTTAAGTAAAACTTTGTTTGCCATTCTATACCTTAAAAAAGGAATTCACCAAGATGAGGGAGTAATAACTCCCTCTTATTTTTTATTTAGTATGTGCCACCATCAATATTAAATCCATCTATTGCAGATGTTGATGCACCTGCACCAGTTAAATTTGAACCCATAAATACTGCACCACCAACACCAAAGCCACCAGCAACAATTAATGCACCACTGGTTGTACTAGTAGAAGCAGTCGCAGCAGTTATTTTGGCATTATTAATTGTTGCTTGTCCTTGAACTCCAACACCACCTGCAACAATTAGTGCACCAGTGCTTGTAGTTGTAGAAACAGTATTATCAGAAATTGTAACAGCACCAGAATAAGTGTGTGCACCAGAGAATGTTCCAGATAGAGCACCACCATTAATTGTTGGTGTTGTTAATGTTTTGTTTGTTAATGTCTCTGTTCCTGCTAGAGTAGCAAGAGTACCAGTTGTTGGTAGTGTAACATTAGTATTTGCTGTCGCAGTTAATGTTGTATTAAATGCGCCAGATGTAGTTAAATTACCACCAAGAGTAATTGTTTTAGATCCGTTGTTAACTCCAGTACCACCATAAGTTGGGCTAACAATAGTGCCTTGCCAAGTACCAGTAGTAATTGTGCCTAATGTTGTGATAGAAGTCTGACCAACATAAGTTGCTGCGATATCAATAGAATCTGCACCAACTGTAATTCTATCAGCAGTTCCACCAACTGCTAAAACGCCAGAGCTATATGTTAAACCATTACCAGCAAGAGTTGATTTAAGTTGTAAACTATCAGAAGCAATCTCAATGCCACCATTAGCAGCAACATTAACTTCTAATGTATAACCACTCTTACTTAAACCATTACCAGCAATTATACTACCAGAAGCGGAGAACAGAGTCCATAGAATAGGATCTGTACCAATCGTTAATGGATTATCAGAAGAAACAACAAATCCGCAATCTGCATTAACAGTACCTTCTTCAACGAAAACGAATGTTCCTGGATCTAATTCATTTGGTTGGTCTGCATCTGCAGATCTAGACCAAGCACCTGCAGAAACAATGTATATACCATTTTGTGATGCAGTAGTTTGATCTTTAACAAGAACACGATCACCAACAGAAAGAGCAACACCATCAATTGTTTGTGTATTACTTAAAGTAATATTAGTAGTTGTTGCAGCACGAACTGATTCTTTAACATCTAGTCCAGAACGAGCAGCGTCAACATAGTATTTTGTAGCAGCATCGCTATCAGCAACTGGTTCTGCTAAATTTGTAATTCTAGTAGCTGAAGCATCAATAACACCAGTACCATTTGGATCAAGAACAATATTACCATTAGCATTTGTAGAGCTAATTGTATTACCATCAATTCTAATGTTATCTACATCTAATTGAGTTAATCCAGCTAGAGCAGCTGTAGTAGAACCATTTGTTAATGTAGTTGAACCAAGAGTAATATCTTTTGTAGAAACAGCACCAGAAGATACAGTGAAATTGTTTGTATTGAAAGACGCAACACCTTTTTGTGTAGTGCTTGCGTCGGTTGCTGTGATTGTTACAGTGCTTCCAGTAGCACTAGTAGTTATACCTTGTGCTGAAGTGCCAGCGATAGTAAATGCATTAGATGCTGGAGTTGCAGAACCACTGTCTCCATTAACACTCTGGGCTACATTACCTTTTAGTACAACATCGCCACTAGTAACAACGAAACCAGAAGTATTGAAAGTTGCAACACCCTTGTTACTTGAACTTGCATCTTCTGCAGCAATTGTTAGTGTATTTGTTGCAGCATTAATAGATGTGTCAATTCCCTCTCCACCAACAATGTTTAGTGTATCAGTTAGAAGAGAAATTGAATCAGTACCTGTGTCGGCTGCTAATCCTAATGTTGTTGCTACAGAAACTGTAGACGCAGCTGTAACTAAACCTTTACCATTAACAGTTAATACAGGGATAGAAGTTGTTGATCCAAATGTACCAACATTGGAGTTAACAGTATCTAAAGTGACATTAATAGTTGTGTCACCTAGATTGGTCATTGTTGCAGAACCATCAACATCACCAGTAATTGTTATTACTGGATCATTTACGTTGAAGTCTAATTTACCGTTTGTGTCATCATATGTAACAGAGACACCTGATTCTGTATTGGTAGAAACCATTCCACCAACAATATCTTGTACAGCTTCTGTATTAAGAGAAATAGTTGATGTGCCAGCTGTATCATTATAAGAAATATCGATACCAGAACCTGCTGTCAAACCACCACCAGTTACATCTTGAATAAACTCAGTTAAAGAAGTTGATGTATCTCCAATATAAAGATTAGAGATAACAGTTTTACCAGTACCATTTGGTGTTATTAAAATATTACCATTGATATCAGTAGAAGAAAGAGTATTACCATTTAAATCTAGATTGTCAACTTTTAAGTTGTCTAGTTTACTGTCTGAATCAACTATTAAAGCAGAAGTAGCAGTAAGAACACCTGGAGTGTGATCTAACTTATCGGTAAAATATTTACCACCGATAACAATATGGTTAGCAGCATTACCTGCAGTTTCTGTGCCAAGACCAATGTATAATCTATCACCACCATTAGATCCATTGTCTGTTAAACCAGAATACGCTAATTCACCAGCAGCGAGAGTCGTAGGATTACCGCTTACTGTGGAACGCTTAATTCGAATAATAGATGCCATCTTTTAATTCTCCGTTAAAATTCTCCGCCTTCCATATTCTGCGCATCTAGCGTAGTGGTGGCTGTCCATTTATTTGTTATTGTTCTATAGACTAACACAGAACCATTATTTTTACCTTCAGTAGTCGTATCAATATCACCAACATCATCTAATGTATTCAATATTGCTGGATTTGTTAAATCACTGCTAGTTAAAAGTGTAGCAGTATTTTCTGAAGTAGATACTGTCAGATTAGATAATGAATCGTCTTCAATTACAGCTGTGATTTCTGCCATTTTAAATCTGTGTTATCTGTGGGGTTACTGTTACAATTCCCTCAACAACTCTAGTTTTTGCACCGAGTGATGAAGTTATTTCGACATCATATAACCATCTTCCAGCTGGAATGGCTTCAGATTGAGATGGTGTTAGTTGCAATCGTATTTTTCCATTTGCTTCGTCATAAACTGAAGCATTAAATGAATACGCTGTGCTAGATTGGTATGATTTTCTAATTTGAGATGCAACTGTGTACCCAGCCAGATTTAATGGTGCGCCATTAGATGCTGTTACTGAGATAATGTTGCTGTATGTTGATCCAGCGTCCACATATAGATTGCCGATGGTTGCCATTCTGGAATTTCCTAATCTTTATACTTCTTTATTTATAATTCCAGAGAATGCAAATAAAAATCCCTCCATAAAGGAGGGATTTTTATTTTTAGAATAATTTAACTTATTCTGGTGCTTGTTCAGATTCTTCTTCGTCTTGTTCTGGTGGAACTAGATCGATTCTACCCTGAGAAACACTCCAAACATAATTAAAGTCTGGATTAGAAAATGTGCCATCAGCATATTCCCAACCAATGCCAACAGGAGCATCTGCAATTTCAACAAATTCTAAACCTTGCTGATTAATATCAGCTTGTGCTGGAACTGAATCATAAACGCAGACATTTTCTACAACACCATTTTTAATATGAGCAACATTGTGAGTCATTTAATTTTCTCCTTTTTACCACAATCCGTAAATTTCTTCGACAATAACAGAACCATTTGAACCTGAGGCATTATATCCACCACCAGATCCATAAATTCCTTTACCTGCTTGGCTCGGAGCACCACCACCTAATCCACCACCAGATCCATAATAAGCATATGAACCAGAACCTGGATTATAACCACTTTCACCTTGTGGAACCCAATATGGTCCATAAGAAAATTGTGTTCCAGAAATTCCACCTTGTCCACCATAAACAATTGCTCCAGATCCAGATCCAGAACCGCCAGATCCACCACTGTTGCTACCACCTGAACCACCGCCTGTTGCAGATAAATATGCACCAAATGAAGTAGTGCCACCAGAAGAGTTAACTCCTCCACCAGCACCAACTGTTACAGTAACTGTAGTAGTAATTTCTGAAATATCTAGGACACGAACAGCAATACCACCTGATCCACCACCGCCACCACCACCAGAGTTAGATCCACCACCGCCACCACCATAGCAGGTAACTCTTAATCTTTTTAGATCAGTTTTGCCAGTAGTAGAATATGTTGCAGAGCCAGCAGTCGTAAAATACTCAGTACGAGTCCATCCACGAGCACGATCTTGTCTTCCTGATGGAACACCACCAGCAGTAACACCATCATGAACAACTGTTACATCTTTATCTGTGTCTAGAGTAACTTCTCCTAATGCACCAGTAAATGCTGCATGTTGAGCAGTAGTACCTCTTCTTAATTTAACTTGTTTTGACATAGTCTATTTCCTTATACAAATCCGTAGAATTCTTCAACAATAACAGAGCCTTGCGTACCAGAAGCACCAGCACCGCCACCGCCACCACGAATTCCAGTAGCAGAAACTCCAGAGCGACCACCGCCAAATCCACCTCCAACCATTCGACCAGCTGAATAAGATGAGTTACGTGCTGGATATTGTGAGGTTTCTCCTTGGCATGCACCTTGACCACCTAGTATATATACAGGATTTCCAGAAACACCACCACCTGCACCGCCACCAGATCCACCAGCACCACCACTATATCCTGATCCTGCTCCACCACCTGTTGCATTAATATATGTACCAAATGAGGTAGTGCCACCGCCAGCACCAGAGCCACCACCAGAACCAATAGTGACTGCTACGTTTGTAGTTAAATCAGTAACTTCTAACACAACTTGTGTGATACCGCCACCACCACCACCAGATTGTCCACCACCCCCAGCACCGCCACCGTAGCAAGTAACACGAATACGCTTTAGATCAGTTTTATTTGATAATGTCCATGTACCACTAGATGTAAAAATTTCCATTCTAGTCATACCACGTGGACGATCTTTTCTTAATAGAGGAATACCACCTGCTGTAGTACCATTGTGGACTACAGGAACATCTTTATCTGTATCTACAGTAATCTCGCCTTGGACACCAGTAAATGATGCGTGTTGAGCAGTAGTACCTCTTCTAAATCTAACTTGTTTTGACATTTTTGTTATCCTCTATTATACATATCCATAAATTTCTTCAACAATAACACCACCAGAACCACCTGATGATGTTGGACCACCGCCAGAACCAAATAATCCTTTGCCAGATTCACCATATCTACCACCACCCCATGGACCACCGCCACGTCCTTGTCCAGAACCTAGACCAACACCACTAGCACCCGACTGTGCACCTAAATTAATAACACCTGTTCCTGACGCAGAGCCTGGTGTAGAAGATGCAGATTGACTTCCTTGATTACCAGCACCACCACCAGTACAAGAAATAAATGTACCAAATGAAGTTGTGCCACCTGATGCGTTTTGTCCACCACCAGAACCGATAGTAACTGCAGTGCTAGCTGTCAATGAAGATGCTTCAATAGTAACAACTCCTTGTCCACCTTCTGCACCACCAGAGTTATCACCACCTGATCCGCCACCACCGCCACCACCTGATGCCCAAACACGGATACGTTTTAGGTCAGTCTTACCAGAAATGCTGTATGTGCCTGTTGATGTAAAATATTCAACTTTAGTCATACCACGTGGGCGATCAGCACGAGCGATAGGAACACCACCAGCGACAACACCATCATGGACAACTAATGCTTTTTCGTCAGTATCTACTGTAATTTCACCAGCTGGACCAGTGAATACGCTATGTTGCGCAGTAGTACCTCTTCTAAATCTAACTTGTTTTGACATATTCGTTCCCTATTCTATATTATTTACCAATAAATTGGAGAGTCATCTGTGACAAGTTTGGATGGTTATAGTCATAGGCTCTAACTGTTCTGTTAACAAGTGAACCAACACCATCACACATTGCATACAATCTTAATGTCTCATATTTGTTTAGGTAGACAACACGATTTGCATAAACTTCATTGTTTGCAAAAGTAACAGTAGTGTTGTCAATTGGAGACTGGCTACCACCTAATGCAAAATATACATCATTATCAGAGAAAATTGACAGATGAACTAGATACCAACCTTCATAGTTAGTAGTGAAATATCCACCACTAAATGTTCCAAGACGTGTATCAATTAATCTTGCACTGCTAAATGGAACAGGAGTAGGAGTACCTTGTGGAATTAATGTATCTGATGTTTTTAGTAAATGCACAAGACCTTGCTGAGAAGAATTCATATTCTCAAAATCTAGGTTATTTCTATGTGCAGCTAGGTGTTTTACACCAGCACGTGTAACACCATCATATACAGTAAATGTGAACCATGTTGGGTCGATATAGATATCACCCTGAGAACCTTTATTAACTAGAGATAACTGGAACCAGTCTTCACTAGAATCTACTGGTGAAGTAATTAGATCCCAATCTTCAGTTAAGTTAACTGCTTCAGTTAGTGTAGAATAATCTTCTACATCTAAAGTTTCAACACCAAGAGTGTTAATTTGGAAATTTGGATTTTGTGCAGTAGAAAGAGTTACCCATGAAGAACCATTGGAATAGTAAACTCTTTGTGTATCTTGCACATAAACAACTCTACCAGTATTTGTTGCAGCTGCTGGTAGGCTTGAATATAGTGCATATGTTGTCATAACACCATTGTCTAATGACTCTAGTGCTTTAGCCAAATAGATGACTTCTTTACTATCACTGCTGCTAGTAAGAGCATTCAGTTTAGCCTGAATAACTGTTTCTAATGATGAGATATTAACTGGCATTTATTGTTCTCCGATCTTTTTCTGACCTTTTATTTATAAACTCATAATCGCAATGGTTAGCGATTCTTCTAATGCTGGTCCAGCAACTGAGTCCCACTTTGTACCATCATAACCCATAAACAGATTTCCTACGAATGCAACCATGCCAACTTCTGGAGATGGCAAAGCAGTATCTCTTGCGGAAGCGTCTGTATAAAAGGGAACTTTTAGGTAGGATGCGCCTGTATTTCCTGGATTTTGTTCCAGCGATAGGCTTAGAAATTTACCATTTTTTCCGTCATCGACTACGGTGACATTTTGAATCTTTAATGCCATCTTCGCTCCCTTAGAACTCGGCTGTTATAGAGTTATTTATAACTCTTTTGATTTCAACTCTTGAATTTCTTGATCTAATTCTTTAACTGCATTAATAAGAAATGCAATTATACCAAGGTAGTTAACTGATTTTTCGTTTTGTTCTTCTTGAACTAACTGAGGAATAACCAACTCTAGTTCCTGAGCCATAACACCGAAAGAATCTTTACCTGTTTTAATCCAAGTAAAAGATTTTCCATCTAGTTTTCTAACTGTTTCTAGTGCATTTTGAATTGGAGCAATACTATGCTTCAATCTCATGTCAGAAGAAGAATTTAAGTTTGCCGCAGTGATATCACCACTAAACACATTACTTGCAGCATTTAAACGAGGAATATTAGAACCGAGTGTCACTGAAATATTACCAGAAACACCATCAGCGTTTCCAATAATAACTTCATTTGTTGCACCTGTCAATGCTCTGGTTGTCGCAGAACCTTCTGTTGTTCTAACAAGAATACCATTAGTAGTTAAAGATGATAGAGCAGCTAAGTCAGAATCAAACGCTTGAACCTGAGAACCAATAGTTACACCTAAATTGGCTCTTGCAACTAAAGCATCTGTAAGATCACTAAGATTATTAGATCTTTCTAACTTATTGTTGTTAAGACTAATAAAGTTATTATCAATCTCAGTATTGTTCAATGGTGCATCTTTTCGAGTTACACCATCTACGCCAGTTGTTCCAGTTTGTCTTGTGGTAATTGCAGCCATTTAATTATACCTTGATATTAAGGTCTTCTAATTTTTCTAGAATTTCGTCAATATTTGCTACATTATTAACGATCTTAGTTAAATCTTTCAGATAATCTCTTTGTTTAATAGCAGACTTTAAAGTAATTTGATCATTAGAAATCATAGCATCTCTAATAACGATATCGTTTGCTGAATATAATTCTTTTCTATATTCTCGAATTTTAATCTTTGCAAGACTTTTAGCCTTTTCTAAATCAATTTTAACATTTGGTTGTCCAGGACTGTCAAAATCTGCAGTTAGCGCATCTCTAAAAATTTCTAGATGGTCAGCTTGTGGTAGTTGCTCACTATCAATTATAACAGAGGGCAAACCAACAGGAACTTGTTTTTCTAGATCTAATGGAGAAGTTCCTTTTGCACCAGAAATAATAGCTACGATACCATTTTGTTGTAAATATAAAATGTGTTTCATTTCTTAACCTTAGTTAAACATTGCAACTCGAACAACACCATTGTTAACACCTGCTACTGTTCCACCACTAAATGCAGCAGTTAGCGTATAAACAACAAGAGCAGTTGCACTGGAGTTAACAAATGTCATAAATCTTCCTGCTGTTGTTCCACCACCACCACACATACCAAACGCTACAAAGTTAGCAGTGCTAAATGTTCCAGAAGCAATATTAATTGTATACTGTCCTGCGCCATTTGATGTAACGCTAGTTACATTATTACTTGCTAAAATAGAACCATCAGATCCATTAAACACAACCCACGCTTTGGCTAAACCAACTACTGAACTAAATTTGTTATCAGTATAAACTTGTTGAGCAGCATCACCTGTATCTACTGCAGATTTAACAAACGCAGTGGTTGCAATTTGTGTAGTATTATTACCTGCAGCTGCGGTTGGAGCAGTAGGTGTTCCTGTCAATGCAGGACTAGAAATTAAAGATATTGTTGGGTTACCACCAGTGAAATCACTATTAGTTATACCAATATTTGTACCAGCAACTAGTGCTGCTGTAGTAGATGTACCAGAACCTGTTTTAACTACAACTCCATTATTAGTTAGAGCAGAGATAGATGACAGAATTGGTGCGAAACCTTGAACATCAGTACCAATATTTAGACCTAAGTTAATTCTAGCAATAGTGGCAGTGCTTGCTCCAGTGCCACCACTAGTAATAGCGATTGGATTAATACCTGTAATGTTACCACCAGTAATACTAACACTGGCAGAGTTCTGAGCAGCCATGCTTCCAATAGACAATAATGTTTTAATATCATCTACTGTGGTAACACCAGTACCGCCATGCTCTACAGTAACTACACCACTAATATTAGTTGCAGTTCCTGTCCAAGTACCAATACCATTACCTGTAATATTTCCAGTAACATTACCAACTAAGTTTGCGGTAACAGTAGAGGCTGAAAAATTACCAGAAGAATCTCTTAATACTACTGTATTGTTTGTATTAGTAGAAGCAATATTTTTACCTTGGATTCTATCTGCGTCTAGTCCCGATCCACTACCATCTACTGATAAAATTTTTGCGAGCACATCAGTTGCAGTATATGATGATATGTCTAATTTACCACCTAACTCAGTGTTTAGGTTGTTAATATTAGCGTCTGCTTCAGCGATAGTTAAAGGACTACCTTTAGTGCTTCTTAAGAAAATGACTGCCATTATTGACCTTTGTTTAGTAACGCAATTAAGATATTCTTAATTTCTAAGATATCAGATTTAATATTCTGTATATCATCAGTGTTTTTCTTTACTTCTTCATTAATTTTCTGATAAGTTTTTCTTTTGTTAAGATAATTTTCATAATCTGTTCTACTAGTATTTATGATGGCTCCAGTTGCCATATCTCTAACAAGAGAATCTTTGCCTTCAATTTTTACAAAATTACTCATTATGCACAAGCAACAATACGTAAATCTTTAATGCGTGGAACTTCAGAAGTATTTGTAGACTTCATAACAAGTTTAATTTGAACCGCATCAAATGATTCAATATTATCTTTCGAGTAAGATACATCAACAAACTGATTGCTTCCATTTGTATAGTTAACAATAGGAGCATCTGGTTCTAGTTTTGTATATGTTAAAGTATCAAACGATGATGTTGATCCAACAACAGCAGTTTTATACCAAACTTCAACAGTTGCCTCAGATGGTAGATTTACTGCAAATCTAACTTTTAAGAAATTAGAAGCATTTGCGAAATTAATCTTCTTAGTGACATACTTACTATATGTTGAGGATTCAAACGATGCAATTTCATCTACGAAACGCTCTTTCTGTGTAATTGTAACATTACCAGTAACTGCTGCTGGTGCTTCAGAGAATGTTATAGAAGAACCATCAGCAGCAATATCAGTAATAAGTCTAGTGCTTTCTCCAGAAGATGCACCAGCGATAATCATATACTTTCCAATGCTAGCAGATAGGAATGCTTCTTTTGTAGCAGTATCAGAAGTAACAATTGTATTACCAGAAATACTAATATTTGCAGAATTTGAAAGGATAATATTACTGTCTAGTGCAACCACATTCATATTAACTTCTGACGGACTATTAACTTTATTCGTAAAGACAATTGCACTAGTTCTATGTGTATCAATAATAGGTGACAACGCATCATTAGTTGAAGACATTGTCACATTCATAGTTAATGATTTGTTACCAGCTAGAGAGTTAGTTTCATTAATCTCAGAAGAAATCATTCTTGGAGCTTCAAAGAAATTATTCTCATTTGCAAGAACAGGAGTAAATGCAGATTCTTGTACGTATGCGTTTTGAGTAGTTGAATCAACAGATTTACCAGTAGTTGTTTTTAAACCAAAGTTAATCACAGTATCAGAGAATCTCTGAACTTGAACAGATGGTTGAATACCGTCGATCTGAATATTTCTAGTTGCTCTAACAGAAGAACCACCAACATAACCTGACGCATTAGCATTAGTAGAAACTGTAATAACGTAACTATCAAGATCAATATCACTAATAGTATGAGTTGTATTAAACTCAGAACTTGGGATATTGTTAATAGTTCCTGAAACACCACTTATAGTAACTTTAGAACCTGCTGGCATTCCATGTTCTTTCTGCCAAACTCTAACTTTATTAGTTCCAGATCTTGTTTCAAATGGATCTTGGAACAGTGTTTGCTGAGGAACAACATCGTTAACATACTCTACATTTCCTACAACACCAGTATCAAATCTTGCACGATATAGTGTAAATTTTAGATCTTGTGTTTGGTCTGCAGTCCAAGTAGAAGCATTCTGAGATTTAAATAGAGAACCAAGATATGGTTGCTCAGAAATTGTTCTAGCAGTTCCTGGCATTAGATCGCCAATCTGAGAAATCCAAACTTTATAATTATTTGAATCTGATGCTAGAACGATACAGTACTCAGTATTTTCTTCAACATATACTGGGGACGGGAAAACAAAAGAAGTTGGTGTATCATATTTTGCTACGTTTGTTCCATCCAGATTTACTGTATTAGTTGAAATATTAACTTGTTCTGGATTTAACTTAATACGAGAGAATGGTAGAACTCGTTTTCCTGGATATCCATTGACCATTTCTCTAATTTCTAGAGTTACAGGGATAGCTGAATCTTTTGTTGCAAAGAAAATATCAACTTTAGATAAGAAACATCCACCTCTTTGTTCAATTAAGAATGACTGAGCAAGTGGATCCCACCAACCAGTATCAGAAACGATTCTATCTGTAGTTTGAGTAATAACTCTATTTTCAACAACACGCTCTTCAACAATTTCTGCATTTCTAACAGCATTAACTGTTTGTTGTCTAGTTTCAAGAACACCTTCTGCACGATAGTTTGCTCGACCACGAGAAGTAAATTCTCCATCTGCAGTAGTAGCATCAATCAATTTAAATTCTCTTGTTCCGCAACGGAATCTAATAGAATCTGTATTTGGAATATTAAACAATAACTGGATATCACCACTAAAGTTTGTAGTTAAATTACCACCAGCAGATCCAGTTGTTATAGTTGAAACTGTTCCTGTTGCTGCAGAAACAGAACCAGTGATAGTTTCAGTTGCACTAAATGTTCCAATAACATTTAAAACAAACAATGAATATGTATCAGTATCTGGATTGTATTCTTTTCCAACAAGAACGCCAGTTGCTCCAGATGTAGAACCTGTAATAATATCACCACGATTTAAACAAACTTGTGTATCGCCATTTACTCTTCTAGCAGTTGCTGAAGCCAGACCACCTACGTTAGTTTCAGTATCAAATGCACTATGTTGTGCATATTTTAATGCAGAAGTAGCACCTGTTGGAGTATAAACAATTTTAGTAGCTGGTGTGCAATAACTGCTTATAGAGATATCATCAAAATATGGATAGAATCTTGTATTTGGTTTTAGACCACGAACTTGAACTAAAACATTGCGACTACGGATATATGGAATTGCTGCAGTTGATAGTACACGATCGTTAACGATCTGTCTATCGATTTTAGCAACAACTGTAGATTTAACACCAATTCTTTGCTGGCCAACTTCTGTTGCAGTAGTTTCTGCTGTAATTTGTCTTGCATTACCCCAGCTAGTAATTCCAAAACGCTGTTGAACTTCTGCTTGTGAGAGACGAACATCACCAAAACCAGATGCCCAGTTACTACCAAATGTATAAACAACACGACCACTGTTTACTGGAGTACCAGACCATTGAGTCTGCCATGCATTCCAAACTGTACCAAGAACACCTGCCTTTTCAGCCATATTCTTAATAGATTCAAAGTTGCCCTCTACATTATTGACAATATCTGGACGACGATCAATCTCAAACCAATCATCAGAAGATGGGTTTAATTTAACATCACCTAAAAAAGTAAATACTGCAAATGGATTAATATTTTCTAATCTAGATGCATATGGTTGTTCAATAAGTTTAACATCCTCAGTGACTGGGAGTGTAATAACATCACCATATAATTTGTAATTAGAAGCAGCACGTTGAGTATTATTAGAATTTTTCTCTAATAGATTAATATTCTGCATAGCATAGAATGGTCTTAACTCTGCTGATTCCATATCAATAGAGCAGATATAATCTGGTGAAGATGTATTTCCAGTATTATGTCCTTGGAAATTATCTACAATAAAACCATTTTTAAATCTAGTATCACCATTAGAATCAATAATGTCTAAAGATTCAGTTTGTTGTTCTAATAGAGAAAGAGATGTATAGTATTCTAAATTGTCAATACGCTTTTCAAGTTTACCAATATCACGCATTGTATAACGCTTATTGTCTAATCTATTAACCTGAACATTATTACTTAATGTTCCAAATGTATATGGTTCTAATGTTAGATTGTATAAAACGATACCGAGTTCTGGATCTTGTGGCTCTCCTGGATTTAAAGATGCAACACCATCAATAGAAAAGAAATTGCCAGAAAAATCCATAGCAATTTTAACTTTTCTTGGGAGATAATATGTAAAGTCTGCACTAATATCAATTCCTCGTTTTGGAACTAATGAAATAGAAGAGCCTGTTCCTGAGAAAGATGTACCAGCATCATCAATTCTTGGTCTAAAGTCGATGCAATCTCTTAACGATACATTCTGGAAATATGGAATAGCCTTGTAATCAATATTTGCAGGATATGAGTTTACTGTGAAATAATCACCAGTAGAATGAGTGAAATAATCAAATGTGATTTCGATAGGTGCTTCTGGTGGAGCAAAAGAATTCTTTAGGATCAATCTTGATTGATCATAGTGAGTATCTCTTTGTCCATTATCAAAATCATATCGATCGCTAATATCAATAGAATATGTAGCACCTGGAGATGCAAATGTTCCAGATTTCATTTTAATAGAAACTATTCTATATGCATCAGCTTTACCGAGTAACAGAGTTGAAGATTGTGCAGTTGCTTTAGTTGTAAATGCAACAGTTGCTGAAGAAACTAAAGTTTTTGTTTTTTCTGTTAAAACAGAACCGCTCTTATTAACTGCAGCAATAACTTTAACTGCTCTGCCGTTCAATGATGTTGATACATTAATAACGCAACCAGAACCAGATGGTACGATACTAGATGGATTAATAATTGCACCACCACTAGTTGCATCATAATCGATGACAACATAATTGTCAGTTTCTGCTGCAGAAGCAAATGTTCCAGAAGCAGTAGAAATAGAAATTTGTCCAGATGTTACACTACCTGTGAATGTTTCGTATACAGTGTAGATAGTATCATTCGTTAGAAGAGAAGAACGAACATCTTTAATTGCGTAGTATGGTAATTGGAACACTAATGGTGTGTTTTGTGGTTCAAGAATATCTGTAGAAATTCTGTCAACAGTAACACCACTAACATTAACTGCAGTATTAACAGTGATGTTAGTTTGAGAAGCAATGCTCTCTACACGTCTTATATTACCACCAATAGAAATATAATCACCAACAATTAGATCTGTTTGAAAAGATGTACCAGATCCAACAATTGTAGTTGATGACGAAGGTGAAGCAATACTTCCAGAGAAAACAGAACCAACTAATCTTGTATTAACAGGAGAGATATCTGCAGTAAAATTAATATTTGCATCACTTCTGTTAAAATAGACAGACTTAACTTTTCTATTAAAGTCGTAATTATTATTTAATTTAATATCAAATAGACCAAGTTTATAAATGGCTGTTTGAGTACCAATTGTCCCGTTATCCCACTCTAAGAATCTAACTCTGGCAGTACCAACAATAGTCGAACTTGCTGGAGCAACACCGACAGATGATGTAACCTTGTCATATAGCGTCACTTCTGAGAAAGAATCGACTGGAGGCAGACCATTAATATTTGTGATTAAAACATAATTTCCTGCGGTTGCTGGAATAATTCCATTATCAACTTGAACATAATCTCTTGCCTTTGCTACTTCAAGATATTCAGTAGCGATTTTTTCAAGTTCAAAACCTTGAATGTATGCTTTTCCTGGTTCTAATCCAATAGCTAAATTTGCTTCTGCTGCTTGCTGTGTAGCCAAGTTATCACTATTACCTGGAGAGTAAATACCACGATTATAGTATGGAGTTAAATTGTATTCCCACTGAATACCAGTATTACCTGGACCATCAAATATCGAGCCAGCAGTATGAGTTGGTGGAGTGCTTGAAGAAGATGTTCCAGAATTTTTTGCAACGTATGTATTACCAGAGTTAGTAACTACGTCTCCAATTAGATAAACTCTACCTGATGTCCAAGCACCACGATTATTATTTCTGTACTCACGAACATCAATTTCAAATGGTTTTACAGTATAATTACCAGACTCATCATATGTGCGACGTGCAAGAGTTTGTTCTAAAATAGAATATTCTGTTCTTCTAGTATCTTTCTGAACTTTACCTGCATTAATTCTTACTAATTCAATAAAGTCTGTATCATTAACACTTGTTGTAGTTAATTTGGTTAAAATGGCTTCGATATAATAGCGATGTGCACCTGGAGCAGCGAAGTTAAATGTGTTTTGTGCATTATCAAATAATGAAGCATTATCTTCTGGAGTGATAATTTTTTCAGTAGCAGTTAATCCAATTCTATAAGATGGATTGCTAGAATATTTGTCAAGAACAATGCTTTGATTTTCAACTAAAACAAAATGTTCTTTTAAATAGAAAACACCTTGTGTGATAGTAGCAATAGAACCATCTCCACAAGCAGAAGTTGAAGCTGCTTGCACACTAGAGATAGAAGTATCATCTACAACACGAAGAACATCAGAATTAGAATATTGTTTAGTTACAGTGTCATCACCAGAGTTAATGTAACGAACAAACAATGTTGGTGCGTCAGAACCTTCTGCTTTTGAATAAAAAATTACTTTTGCACGCAACCCTTGTGTTGTATCATCTGGAGCATTAGTAATAATCTTATCAACATATGATGCAAGGATTGTATCAGCCAATACAGAGTCGTATGTATTCTCAAGTTTAATATACTTAATTTTAGTATCAACAGATATTTGTCCTGGAATAACCATTGCACCTTCTTTAAATACATGGTCTCCAAAACGAGAAATTTGATTCTGCAGAATAGTCTGCATTTGTGTGAGTTCTCTAGCCTGAACAGCATAACCTGGACGATATAAAATTCTATAGAATTTGTTAGACTCAGAAAAATCGTCGTAATATGGTTCAGTATTAAAGTTAATTGCCATTGTTTTTTCTCTTTACTCTTAACTTAGAATTTTATAACAGTTCTTAATGTAACAGTTTCTGCACCAGAAGGGGTAAAACCACCTTTGTTATCTATAAACATCATCTGACCAGAATATTTATCCACGTTTGGATAACCTACTGTAGCTACTGTGAATGCTTGTAGATTTGAATTTAAAAACGTGTCATTTACTTGAGGGACATCATTATCTAAAGATTGTAATAATACTGCTGTTGCGGTTGATGTTACTACTCTATACATTTTTTGTACAGATTGTGTAGTATTTCCTTCACCTGATGTAACATTAACAGATCTATTTACAAAAACATTACTATCTTTTGGAAAATTTGCAGGATCAATACTAGTCGCAAGAACAAAACACGCTGATCCTAAAATATTATTATAGAAAGAAGTGCTGTTATATGCTCTTGGGTTTTTGATAATTCCAACCTGACGATAATCGTTATTAATTTCTAAACCTTGATTCAAGTCAGTAGATACATTACCATAAAACATTAATGTTCTAGCAAAAAGTTCGTCTGGAGCATTCTTGCCGTGACCACCATAAGGAGAGATAATAGCCCTTGCAGTTGCAGCATGTCCACTGCCAGTAATAGTAATATTGGCGTATGTATATCCACTTCCTCTGTTTATAATATTTATCTTTGATATGCTACCTGTAACTGGATCAATATCTGCAGTTGCTCTAGCATTAACACCATCACCCTCAATTAGAACAGTAGCATTAGCATATGCATATCCACCACTAATAACTTTAATTGCATCGATGGTGCCAGAAACTGTTAACATTTCATTGTTAGCTTGTAGAGAATCGATATTACCAATATTTAAATTAGCTAACAATTCTGCACCTGTACCACCACCATCAGAAATAACAGTTAAATCTGCAAAAGTATATCCAACACCAGCATCCTCAACAATAATTCCTGTAATTTGTCCACTATCAATGACTGGGATTAATTTAGCATCAGATAAAGATGTATATACAACAAATTCTGGTTCAGTTGTTCTTGTTCCTGTAATGGTTATTTCTGGAGCAGTTTTATAACCAGAACCATATTTTCTAACAGAAGTTGCTGAAGCACGTGCCCCTGCATATTGTAATACAGCTGTTCCATCTGTTTGTGATCCAGTAGTATGTGTCGGTGCAGTTGTTGATGTAGTTCCTGCAGTTGTAACAGTATATAATCTATTTGAATAGTATACTTGTTGATATAGTTGTAATGCAGTATTTGCAGTCCACTCTTCTCCGATAATAATAGTAGGATCGCTAGTATAACCTTTACCTTGATTGGTGATAGAAATGTAAAGAACACTTCCATTATGAAGTTTAGCTACGCCAGTTGCACCAGTACCGCCACCACCTGTAATTGTTACCGATGGAACAGAAGTATATCCAGAACCACCAGTTACCATAATAGCATCTCTAACAGACCCTACTAAATTAACACCAGTAATAACTCCACCAGTAACTGTTAATGTTCCAGTAGCAGTAGTTCCAATGTATTTTAGAACAGCAGTTCCATTTCTGACAATACCTTCTTTGTGTGTTGGTTCATTTAATCCAAGAGTTCCTGGAGTAATAACCTCATAGAAATCTTTTTCAGAGTTATATAACTTTTGACCTAAGAAAACTGAAGTTGATGCAAGAAATGGAGAAGAATTTCCAACTGGATCAGAGAATGTTATAGTTGGACTTGTAAATCCACTTCCACCATCAATCGGGGCAACAGTTTCAATATAAATTGGATCAGATTCTCTGTATCCATCACCATTAACAAGAATAGTTGCTGATGTATATCCAGCACCCTTGTTTAAAATAGAAATAGTATCTAAAGAACCATTATTATAAAATTGATTTGTTAAAGCACTGGTTACAGGAATCTGATCGCCAGTTAAAAATTTATTTCTCAATCCGATCGGCACGTTATACATGTATTTCCAAACATACCCATCAGAAAGAACGATTGGCTCAATCTGAGTTCCTGTTGGTTTTACTGTAGAAGGAGAATTATTATTATTGTCTAAACATTTATAAACATTAAACTCATCTGTCATCACATAAAAGATACAATCTTCTAATTTTTGAGAACCAGATGGAGCAATATTTAAAACTGCTCTTAATACAGCACCAGATCCACCACCACCTGTAACAGTCACTGTTGGTGGGGAAGTGTATCCTGTACCTCTTGAATTTGTAATAACATTAGTAATTTGTCCAGATGCATTGTCTACCCAAGCAGTAAAAGATGCACCAACGCCACCTCCACCAGTAACTGTAATAGTTGGTAGAGTAATATATCCTGTTCCTCCAGAAACAACATCTAATCCAAGAATTTCAGTATTATATTCATCATCATACATATCATAAATGGTACCAGAAGTCCAGTTATGATCTAAACCATCTCTAGTTCTTGGAATAACAAATGAAACATCATTCGGTTTAATCTGTTTAAATGTTATAATTTCATTTCTGGCTTCCTGTTCATATGCCAAGCTGTCTGTTGGATATGGTGGGACATCATCATTTGCCCACTCTAAAGTCTTACCTAAAAAATAGTAATAAGACGAGTTTCTGGTAACAATATCACGATAAACCCCCTCTGCAAGAGATTTATGTAAAATTGTTTTTATAAGAGATGAATGCCCTGTGACGTGAGACATGTACTAAGCCTAATTTAAAAATTAACTTACAGTGATAACCCAAGTAATAGCAATAGTGTCGCCAGCACCTTTATTAACAACTGGGAATGTTGTACGGCAAAGCATTGTTGCTGCTGGAGAAGTTGCTCCATTAAAAATACCTGCTTCAGTAATAGCACCATCACCAGTTCCTGCTGGGAAAGTAGCAGTAAATGTAATTGTATTATTTGCAACAGAAGATCCAGAAAGAGTAACTCTACCTGTCTGAGTGACCAACTGTGTATCAGTTAATGATGCAGCAGTAGTACCAGTTCCGATAGCCATATGAGTCATGGAAGCTGGGCTGTTGGTTGTTGCAACAATTTTTGAAGCGATATAGTTTTTACCTGCGGTAACAACTAAATTTGGGACTTCAAACTCTTGAATAACTTGACCAAGAGAATTTTTCTTGACAACTTTAACTAGACCAGTTGCCTTCATGTTTTCTGCGATTGTTTGAATCATAAGATCTCCTTTAACTGCTAAAAATAGCATCTCTGTTATTTACATAAATTTCTGAGAAGTAATTTCCTTCTTCATACGGATCTAGAACTACGTAACCGAATTCTGTCTGTACCAAATATTGAATAGGTGGATTCATATATTTAGTACCATTCATTTCAAGTATTAGATTAGTTTCTTCAATAATCTGATATGGCGACTCTAAAGTAGTTCCAACATCTTTATTTAATTCATTATCATCAATAAGTTGCGTAGTAGCTAATGATAATCCTATAGATGCGTCAAAATCGCCATCGTCAATAGTAACTTCTTCTGTTTTAATGCTAAAAAATGTTTTTTCTACTGGTTCAGAATCTGAAATGGTAATTTCTTCTCCGTCAACTCCAGTAAAATTTTTGCCAATAATACTTGTTAATACAGAAGTTTCTGAACTAACAAAATTATTAACTGTTGGTTCTACTATCTGAACTGGTGCGCTTGAAAGAGATGTGAAGAGATTTAGATATTTTTCGTCAGTAATTATAAGTTCTGGCTCTTCAACACCAATTCCTAGAGATTTAATTAATGATTCTAACTCAACAGATAAATCAAAATTATTTGAAATCTCAAACTCACCAAACAATGCTACACCTGCTGGGTGGATCATCGTTTTAACTGCAGTTTTATAAGATGACAATCTCTCATCAATTTTTAACACATATGAATATGCTTGATAGTATTTACTATCTTGAATGAAAATTGAATCTGATAAAAATCCATTATTTGTTTCATAATATCCTGGATATCTTGCAAGAGCACCAAGATTAATTTCAATAATAGCTGGTTTAATGTTACTTGTTGCTGAACTTGTTGCATCAAATGAAAACTCTTTTAAGATAGTACCAGAATATGCTCCATCTACATATCCAGACTCTACATAATCAACACTATTAATAAAACCAAGTTCACTAATATTAAGTTGTGGTTCTAAACCAACAATAAGTGGACCAGCACCCTTATCAATAGAAATAATAGAAGAGTTATCTTCTTCTTGTGTAATAGTTCTAGAAGTTATAGAATCAGATGGCAATACAGAGGCAGTAAAGTCAGCAATATATCCTACACCAAAACGAATAATTTGAGCATGAACAATACCACCTTCACTATTAATTCTAATAACTTTTATTAGTGTTCCAGTTCCTGTACTACTCTTAATTTCAAAAACTTGTCCAACACGAAATCCTTGTCCAGCTTCATATACTTTAATAACAGAAGTTGTTGGTAAAATGACAGCTTTAAATGTATCTTCATATTTTAAAATGTTACCAACATTTATCTTACCGTATATTTTCTTATCTAAGAAAAATTCATAAATGTTTCCACCAAGAGCAACAATTCTATCAATTTCACCTTGCAGGTCTAATTTTTTATTAACCTGAACTCTAAGGATTTTAGTTCCTTCTTCAATCTGAACAACTTTTCCAACAACATCGTTTGGGTCACCAAAAATAACTTTAGCAAAAATAGAACTATCTTGATTCCATCGACCATCTGATGCTATCAACATCTGTTGTCCTGGATAAGAAATTTGAACTTCTTTTCCATACATTAATCTGAACAACAGTTTGTAAGATGCTGAAGAACCCTTCGCAAGATATTGATCTCTAATTCTTTCTAGAACAAATCTATCATCAGAAATAATTCCAGGAAGATTATATGAAAGTTCTTTTTTAAACTCTAAAATAAATTTGTCTAAAGTTTTGTCTAAATCTTTAATATCATCAAGATTTACTTGTTGTGTTTTTAAATATTCATAGTATGCTTCAACAAATGCGACAAATGTTGGGTAATCTTCCCTAACAAATTCAGGAAGTTGTCTACTGACAACAGAACAAATATCTACTTTTGCCATTATGATCTAATTGAATTAAAGATGTAATTATATCCTGCACCAAGATCGCCATTATTTGTATTGTCGGCAATAGCAGTAATATTTAAATCTGCCTCTGAAATTTCTACGATCTGATTTAATGCAGACACAACATCATATGATGATGGTCTAATAATAAAATCTAAAGTTCCTCCATTTAAAGAAGTTATATTCAGATTTCTAACAACAACTAATCCAGAATCATAATCTATGGTGCCAATAGTAGAATTGACAATAACTTTATCAAAGTTAGTGTTAAGATAATATAATCTTATATTGCCATTCTCGTCGTCATCAAGATAATGAATTTGTGTGCTATTTGGGATAAAGAATCCACTTGAAGAGAATACATCACCTTCTTTATTACCTGCTTTAGATATAGGGTTAATAAGGTTAAGTTTATATTCACTAGAAATATTATAAATTGGCTCAAATGTTCTTCTAATTAAAATTCTTGTTGTATTATTAGTGATTGATGGATCAGATTCATCAATAACTCTACTCATTTTAGAAAATCGAAGAACACTATCAAATCTTTGCAATTCATTTTCATTGTAATCTATTAACGACTGTTTTACAATGCTTTCCAGTTGAGAAGGAGTCTTATTTGTTTCTCTTGGATTATAATAAACATATGATGTGACTAGAACATCAAAATATTCTGGATCAATAATTTCTGGGAAAATAGAAACAATATTTCTAGATGCAAGAATATTATTTTTAATTGAATCTTTTTCTACGTTAGTTAATCTATCTGCATCTTTTGGTTTAACGCAAACATATGTCTTACCATAAACTGGTGGATTGTTATCTTCACCACCCCAAACTGTTACTGACTTTGCTTGTGGAAAAAGATTATAGATGATAGATTTATAATCATCTGGAGTTACTGCTCTATTTTGTGCAGAATATAATCTTGGTGCATTAAATTTAATACTACTAATATCTTCAGCTTCTGCACCACCAGTTGCTTTTGATACTGTGGTAACTGTTAAATTACTTCCTAATAATGTTACGCCATTATATGAAAACACATTTGCATTGTTCGGTGCTTCTAAACTAGAAATAAAATAATCTACTGTAACAACATTACCTACAGTTAGTCCTTTAGAGATATTGTCATCTCCAAAAATAATTTCATATAAACCACCATCAATTTCTTTAAGATAAAAAACTTTTGATGATGAGGTTACTGTTGTTATGTTATCAGATAATGAATATGTTTGATAAACATCTGTTGATGCATTTTCTTGAACTCTAACGCTAATAGTAGAAATATCAACATTAGTATTAGGAATAATAAATCTTGATCCAGCAGCGACGACAAATTTATATTGTAATGGAGTTCCCTCAATTATTTTTAAATTTGAGAAAATATATGATCCACTATTTGTCGGATTAATAGTCACATCTTCAATATTATAAAATGTATATGTTACATTATCAATGCTAGTCAAAAATGATTGATTCGCAGGAAGTGTGACAGAATCGGGATAAGAAGTTGGAGATGTAATAGTTAAATTAACAACTGCAGTTGCGCACTTTGCAGATCTGGGAGTATATCCAAGCATCTTAGCGATTGATACAACAGATGATCTCTTGGAAGCAGAATCCAAGAACATTTCATTGACAGCTAAGTTTGTATAAATGCTGTTATAGTGAGTGTTATATGCCAAAACATCTAGTAAAACAGAAAGCGCAGATCCTTCAAAATCATAATCAGAAAATTGATCTTGTGCTTTTAGATATGTTTTAAGATTAGATTTGATCGTGTCGAAATCTAATTCAGCTACATTTAATCTTTTATTATTTGTTGCCATTTATCGTGTTCTCTCTAATGCAAAGTCAAGAGTTACTGGTCTTTCTGTGTTGATAATTTTAAATTCTATACTCACATAAACCAAATTATTATCCCTAGAATCATCTACAATAACATCTACAATTTGTGCTCGTGGTTCAAAGTTATTAATTACGTCTATAATAGATTTTTTCATCATCATAGTGAACATTGGTCCAGGATTCTCAAATAAAAGAGATCTAATAGGAGATCCGATCTCGCTATGGAATGGTCTTTCAAAGTTTCTTGTTAGAAGAAGATTCTTTATAGATTGTTTTATAGCGTTTTCGTCATATCGACGTGATACATCTCCGTTCACAGGGTGAGCTGTGAAATTAAAATCTAAATCAGAGAAAATTCTTGTGTTTCTTGCCATATTCTTTATTTAGGTTATTCTATGAAAGTGTTTGGAGAACCTTCTCCGATAGCGTCGCCACAGCTAATATTATCTCCGATTCTCGCTGCAGGGTGTCCCTCGATAAAAGTTTTAGAAGCCCCACTTGATGGCGCACGAGTAGCACCTGCATGAACTACAATACCGCATACATGAGTAGCATGTTGACACCCAGAATTAACTACAGAAGCTAGTTTTCCATTAAAAAAGGTTTTAGTTACAGGTGTAACAACTAGAGCAGTCGGTGGGAAACATCCGTGCCCAGTACTCATATCTCCGATTCTACTAATAGCTGGCATTACACTGTATATCCTACGAAAGTTTGTAATGTATTCTTTCCTTGCGTCCAGTCATTTGTTACAGTCTTTGTATAAGTCTGACTAGCAACAACTATATCGCCATTTTTTGCGATAGCAGTATATGTAAAAGTTTTAGATAAAACTGTAGACGCTTTATAAGAAACCATCTGATAAAGTTTATCTAGATCTATCTCATTAAATTTTGATACAACTGGAAACTGTCCATCTTCAGTTCTGTATGTTATAATATTATCAAAAGAATCTGTATAATATCCAGATATTGTATTTCCAGAAATACTAATTGTAGAGGGATTAGTCTCTACTGGTGTAACAGTAACTGGATATTCTGTTGAATCGACATCGTCAACATAGGTGAATGAGTGAGAAATATTAACATTCTCATTCACAGAACCTAAATCTGTTTCAGAAGGATTCCAAGCCATTAAGCAGCTTTCGGTGGGATATCAGTTACTAAAACAAATCCAGTTGGTATACCTTGTGCATTTCTCTTATAGACCTTATCATTAACCATTGTAAATGCCATCTTTCTTGGTCCAGTAGGTGTATACGATGCATGAATCCAAACTGAACTTGGATAACGATATTCTAAAATTAACTGGTCATATGGTAAAGAACGCTCCATCTTTTGGATAATTTCATATGTTTTACCAATTCTATCTGGCAATAAAATTCCAATATCTACAGCTTGTCCTTTAGGGTGTTGGGATACTGGAGATTCTACCGCACCAATAGCACCTTTTAGGCGATATCCAGAGTTGATTCTCCATTGATTTTTGTATCCACCAATTCCACCAGGAAGAATTTCTAATGCTGGTTCTAATAAGTTTTCAGCCATATTAGCCATGTTACATACTATTTCGCCGACAGTATATATTCTTTGTTCCTTACCATTAGAAAGCAACTGATCAACTAATCTATGTTTACCATTCACACCACCATCTATTAACATTCCAAGAGTAAAGTTTTTAGTTAATCTGTAATCATTGCCAAATTCTTTAGTAGTGTAAATTATTTTACAGTCTACTGTTTTCTGAGTTCCGCCACCACCAGTAGGTGCTGCTTCTTCTGCTGCAACCACAGCACCACCGCCAACTACTCCTTCAGTTCTTGCCTGTTCTGATGAAGACTTTCTTCCTTCTGGTGTATCGTAATCTTCAGGTGTTTCTGCTGCAGTTTTTTCTTCAAATTCTCTTTCTGGCGGTATAGCATAAGGTACAACAGGATTAAGTGGAGTTCCTAAATCTGGAGGAGTTAATCCAACAGGAACTGCTCCTTGTGCTCCATTACCAAATTGTCCTTCTGAGTAATCCATACTAGTAGATCCACCAGAAAGATAATTAGCTTCGCCACCAGCTTCTATGTTAACTTTGTCGTCAGCTTTATTGCTAATATTTGCTGCTTGGATCTGATAGTCTCCAGCCACCTTTACTCTAAAATCTCCACCTACAGCAAGTGTGAAGTCAGTAGCTACACCAATATCTAAATTGTTACCAACCTTAACAGTAGCATTCTGTTCAACTTGAATGTTTGCATCTGTTCTAGCATAGATGTTTGTATTTCCATCAACTGTTATGTTGCATTCTCCAGCAACGTGAATGCAGCCATTCTTTTCTATTAGAACAAAACTATCACCTACAATATAATTTACTTGGACACCATTTGGATCAATCTCGGTAAATGTTCCTGAACGATGATATGTATTGATTCTTTCATATCCTGGAGTATCATCAAACTCTTGCACGTGTCCAGATTCTGTTTCAAAGACTTTATTATATGGATATTTTGCACCATAGACAGATTCTGGCTGATCCCATGCTCCATTGTCTAATGCTTTTGGAACTTGTCTAACTCTAATATTATCTTTTTTCTTAACAATTGTTCCATCAATAATACCACGACTTAGTCTATTAGTATCTGGTTCACCAATATATTCTTGTAATGGATATTTGTTATTTGGATCTCTAAATCCTATTGTGTTTGATCCAGTTTTAATACTTTTCTTCGATGGTCCAGGTCCAGTTTCACCATCTGCTGGTGGCTCTGCCACTGGTGCTCCCGCATCTTTTTCTTCTCCGCCAGATCCAGGTTGTCCATAAAAATATTCATAATATGATTGTTTTAATGCAGCGATATCTGGAGAGTTTACGCCAACTGCTTTCTTAGCAGCAAGAAAATATCCTGGATGAGCATTTGGTGAAATGCCCTTAACTCTATCTTTAATATACAATGCAGCAACTAAAGCAGAAACATTAATATCTGCATCTAATGAATCTGGATTATTAACAATGTCTAAAGATAAACCTGTGTCATTAGCTAACTTTTGATATCGTTTATAGTTTGCTTTGCCTGTTAGCTGGATAAATCCACGTCCAAAATATTTTCCACCATCAATATCACTCTCGTTTCCTAAAAATCCTTTACCACGTTTTGTTGGTCCATATGCCCAAGAGAAAAATTCCTCTCTTGTTATTCCCTTTCTAGAAGCATTAGAATATTTTTCAATATCTTCTGGTGTGGCGAATGAATAGATCTGTTTTAAACGAGTAGGGCTATAATTAAAAGATTCTAATTGAGGAATCCAACGAGACTCTCCACCAGCAATTCCTAGTAATGCACATTTTTGTTCTTTAGTTGTTAATCCTACTTTGTCACAAGCAGCAATAAGTGCCTTGATACCTTCTGATGATTTGCTAGGATTAGAAGAAGATTTTGGTGGAGGGATTGTAGGTATAGATGTATTTGCTGGCGTTTGCTTAACAGGATTTGTTGTTGCAGTTCCAGTTGTGATAGCACCACCTGTTCCAGATGTTACTGGATTTCCACTACCATCTACAAGGTATGATTGAATCTTACTTTGATTTACTGCATCTAGATTAGTTGGAACATCCTCAAATGTTATAATATTTTCTTTATAATCACTTACAGAATTATTAATTGTTATCTGTGTTCCACTATTAACAGAAACAATAAATGTTCCTGCTGGAAGACCAAAACCAAACACTTTCATGTTGGCTTTTAAATGTTCTGTTAAATTTTGACTATTAGTTTCTGGATCATAAAATGTTAATTTGTTACCACTAACTGGTCCAGGTATAGTTCTAAGTTGTAGATTTTTAATCTTAACTTTAGAAGTAATAGGTGCGTCATCGTCTTGATCAATATTTCCAGGCTCGCTTGGAATACCACCAAGAGTGCCGATCATAATTGGTTGTTGATAACCTTCGTCTGTAAAAATAATAATAACAGAAGTGCCTTCTACTGGACCAATTGGTGAATGACCTATACCATTCATTGCAGCAGATGTCACTGGTTGTACAGGAGTTGCCCAAGGCAATTCTGCCGTTGGTAGTTGAGATTTATCGTGAGTGTGCAACCCAACGATTCTAACTTGGCAACGACCCAGTCTTAGCGGATCTTGTCTATTTTCTACAACGCCATAGTAAAAATTCATTACTTACCCTTATTCATATTCATTAGTGACGAATCTTTTATTAATTCTATATGACACTCATGTTTTTCTCTATCAACAGAGTGATTAATAGCAGCAATAATATAATTTCCAGAAAAGATTTTATCTGTTATATTATCATCCTTTTTAGATACTGGTTCTATTTTAGTAAAATTCACATTCACTTTTAAACCAACAGTATAATCTGTTCTTCCAGGAACAGTTATTTGTATTTTATTTGCTTCTGCTATTTTTAATAGTGACATTCTTTCTTGAGCAGATCTTGCATTAGTAACATCACCAAAACCATTAAAGTTACTAAAATATTTTGGAATTTGAAAAATAAACGAGTTTGCTCTAAAAATAGCACTATCAGAGTTTATTGGATATGGATTTAAATGTTTCTGTTGTGGGAATCTATCAAACATATTGTAATTCTTGCTACTATATGTTTTCTTTGTGATATCATAGTTTATCATTTTAGACGCAAGCATACCACTACTAATCCTATCAATATAGTCATACGCAACAGGAACAGAATATGTAGTTATCCTCTGATAATCTTTTTGAACATCAATATTACTTCCAGATTCACTCGCAAATTTATCATATACAAATTGCTGATACACCTTATTTGAGTAAAGACTTTCTAAACTAATAAAATAGAATCCATCTCTATTTTCAAAGAAAACATAATTTGGTGTTTTATTTTTATTAATTGCGTTGTCAACCAACCACATAATGTTTTTTGTAGGTGACCAAAAATTAGAAATATATTTGGTGTTGTTCATCGTTTCTTCAACGAAAACTTTCTTTTCACTTTCCAATCCTATCGTTTTATCTTTAATAAATGGTTCAATAAGATTAGAGATTTTATCACCAAATACTCTACTTGTTTTTTTATTTAAGTCAGTCACTGCTTCAACAGAAACAAAATGTAACTGATACACAATAGATCTATCACCAACCAATTGTCTATCTGTTAACTTATAAATGTAATATTTTCCTTTAATTGGAGTCTTTTCAAGAGTTGGCGTAGATATTTGTAAATCTACATACTCTTCACCAATAAATGGGAACAGATTAATTAAATCTAGAGACTCTTTGACTACTAAACTTCCAGAAATAAATGGAGAAAATATATCTTCATAAAACTGAACAGATAAAACTTGTGCAGTAATGTCCTGATAAAAACCCGTTTGAGTGATTATCTTAACTCTATCAATGCTGACATCGCCAGCAAATCTTAATGTATTACCTGATTGCATTATAACAATTCTTTAAAGTCTTTTAAAATAACATTTATGACTTCTACTGGAACAATTTTTATTCTTCTCTTTTGTTCATTTAGTCTTCTTTCTGCTGTGTCATTAGTAACACCAACAGCACCAGGATAATCTGAATTTACTACATATCCTCTTGCGTCCTCATAGAATGCAATATTATATCTGGTTTCACCATATACTTCTTGGATATGTTTATCAAGAGCAACTTCTTCCAAAGGAAAATCAGTTATGTAATTAAATCTCTCATTAGCTAACATAATTATCCAGTGATATTCTGGATTGCCATAAAATTTTTCAGCAATAATTTCTGGTGTCTCACCATCAACAATATCATATTCATCGTAAAGAACAATGTTACTTAATACTTCTTTTTTTATTCTAATATTTCTTGTTATGTCTTTAACAATAGATGTTTTAGTTTCAGATGATGACCCATATTTAAAGTCATATATGAATTCTGGAAAATCTTTAAAATACATTATAGACCATCCTTAACTTTATCTTTAGTGAGAAGTGCAAGTTCACGGAAACTTAACTGAACATTTATTTGAGTAGGCATACCATTTTCAAAAGTTGTAAATGTTCCGTTTGGTGTATAGTTAACACTCATCTCTGTTAATACACAAGAAGTGTGACGATGAATATTGAGGTTTTCTTTTCCACCCTGATAGTAGAATATATCAAACTCAGATGGATAAATGTAAACAAAATTATTTGAATCTTTAAATTCTGGATGCATATGATATTTAAATTCTTGAATAATATTCAGAACATTTTTTGCCTCGTCAGAACTTCTTGGAAAGAATTGATATTCAAACTGAAATGATCTAAAATCAACCCCCTTAAAAATTTGTTCTTTCTTTGGGTTTGCTGCCAAACCTGTTGCTGCAGAATTAGCAGCACCAAATGGACCCTTGGATAATGCTAAATTTGATATAATTGCTTGTGCTGGTTCTGCTAGATTTTTACCACCATCTTTTGATTGTAGTGCCTTCATAATTTCATCCCCAGCTGCACCGACCATTGCTATGGCACCAGTGTCATCTTCAGACCATTGCATACCATATCTAATTTGTAATTGATTTGGCATATGGAGAGCAATAGCTGTTTTTAATCTTTTCTGTGCTCTTGATGCAGATGCAGCATAACTTGCCACTGCGCCAGCTCCAACAGTAGCCAATAATGCAGCACTTCCAGAAGCACCACCTACACCTAATGCTGATCCAAGAACTGCTCCACCTGCATTTAAGCCAGCATTAGCAGCAAATAATCCTTCTTTAGAAAAATTTTGAGCAATTAAATCTCCACGATCTCTAGGAACAGTTTCATTAACAAACTTATCGGCAGAAGCAGTTTTTGCTAGTTTTGAATCTACAGCAACATTAATATAGAAAACAACATAGTTCCCACCGTAAATATCGGTAGGATCCATTAAATCAATCGGATAACTATGACTTTTAATTTCGTAGCTATCTTTACCAGTCTGTTTAAACGTGGTCGATGCACCTCGAGGAGTATAGAGATTAGATCTCTGTTCTTGTCTCTGCTCAGACTTTCGAATTTCTGCTTGACTCATTTAGTGTCCTTAACCTAAATAATTAGTGGTTATTATTTTCCAAGATTATTTATGTTCCATAAAAGAAAGTTTACTCCATTATTTCCTGAAAAATACACAGGAGACCCAACAAATATAATTATGAGGTCTTCATGGGAAACTATGTTCGCAAATTGGTGTGATAAAAACCCTTCTATCGTAAAATGGAACTCTGAAGAAATCATAATCCCTTACAGATGCCCTACAGATAATAGAATCCATCGTTATTTTGTAGACTTTAAAATGACTTTGAATACAGGTAAAACCTATCTTATTGAGGTTAAACCAAGCAAACAAGTTAGTCCACCAATTTATCCTGGAAAAAGAACACAAAAATACCTAACAGAATCTCTTATTTTCATGAAAAATCAGGCTAAATGGGATGCTGCAAAAGAATACGCTAAAGATAGAGGGTGGGAGTTTAAAATTATAACTGAATACGACTTGGGTATAGCAGCTAAATAATATTTATGCCTAAATCTAAAACTTTACTCGACGTCTTCGAACGCAACAAATATGACCTAGCAACAGCTGCTAGGAAATCAAAAAGTTGGTTTGATCAACAAGTCACATTGATGACTAGGCAGCAGATCACTCCTCCAAAAGTATTACAGGGAAACCCAGAGCAATTAACAACTACAATAATGCCTGGTCATTTATACATGTTTTTGTATGACCCTAAACTAAAAAATGAGTTACCTTATTACGATAGATTTCCATTAGTGTTTCCATTTAGAAAAACCGAAGATGGGTTCATTGGTTTAAATATGCATTATCTTCCATACGGTTTAAGGATCCAACTTTTAGATAGATTATTGGTTTATAAAAGCAACGCAAAAATGAATGAAACTACTAGAATTAAATATTCATGGGCATTGATTGATGGTGTTTCTAGATTTGACGCAGCAAAACCTTGTATAAAACAGTATTTAACTGGACATGTTAGATCTCAGTTTAGAAAGGTAAATTCTAACGACTGGGCTACTGCTATGTTATTACCAGTAGAAAGATTTGTGGGTGCTAGTAAACAAGAAATCTGGGCAGATTCCAGAAGGATAATTAGAACAAAATGATAAAAGATTTCGTATCAGAAATAAAAAGAGGAGCAGTAGCAAGAACTAACAGATTTGCTATTTTGTTCACCCCACCTGTTGCTGTAGATGCAAAAGGAATCCCTACAAACCCAGATTATAGTTCTCTGAGAAAAATTTTATTATTTGCTGATTCTGTTCAGCTTCCAGGTGTTAATTTCTCAACTATACAAAATAGAGCATATGGTGAATTTAGAGAAGTTCCATACGAAAAATTATTTGATAACATCAACATGTCATTTTATGTAGACCAAGATCTTAAAGTTAAAAAATTATTTGATCAATGGATCAATGGAATACAAAATCCAAGAACTAGAACATTTAATTACTACAATAATTATACTACAAATATGGTTATTGAAGTTCAAGATCTAAATGATAAAACTAGATATGAAGTAGTTCTACATGAATGCTATCCAAAAACAATGTCAAGTATACAGTTAGACGCATCTAATAAAGATGTCATGAAATTACAAGTTTCTATGCAATACAAATATTGGACAGCCAGCACAATATCTGTTCTTAATGATGATCAAAAAATACCAGGTGGGCTTCTAGGAAAGTTTACAAAAGACTTTTCTGGATTTCAAGAAACACTTAATAAAACTTTAGGTGAACGTGCTGGTAATTTTATCACAGGATCTGCATTAACTTATGGTGTAACAAAGATACCAGGATTATTAAAATTTTAAGTGAGTAAATATGAATATCGATGAATCGTTATCTAAAGTGTTTGAAGTTGAGCCAGTAAAAACTGAGATTGTGGATAAAAACAACATTGTTATTAAATCAGATAAAAATATCGAAGACGATTATGAAATAACAAGGTCTCATATAAGAATGTTATTGGTGCAAGGACAAGAAGCATTAAATAGTGCACTTGAAGTCGCAAAACAATCTGAACACCCAAGAGCATTTGAAGTTGTTGGTAATTTAATGAAACAATTAGCAGATGTAAATCAACAACTAATGGATCTACATCAGCAAAAAGCAAAACTTGATGCACCAAAAGAAGGTGCAAAGAAAGAAGTAACAAACAATAATGCTATCTTTGTCGGTAGCACTAGTGAGTTGAATAAGTTAATTAAAAATATGACTAAAGGAGATTAATATGGCATTACCTATGATGAGCGCACCAACCTATACAATGGTTGTGCCTTCGAGTGGATTGACAGTAAAATTTAGACCATTTTTGGTAAAAGAAGAAAAAGCTCTTCTTATTGCCCAGCAGTCTGAAGATGTTAAAGTTATGGTTGAAACGCTAAAGAATATTATTATTTCTTGCGTACAAGATAAAATTGATGCATCAAAATTAGCTACATTTGATTTAGAGTATATGTTTACTCAAATTCGTGCTAAATCAGTTGGCGAAACTATTGACTTAATTTTTCCATGTGATGAAGACCATGGAGAAATGAATGAAAAAGCCAGATCAAAAGTTTCTATTGATTTAACTAAAATTGTAGTTGATAAAAACCCTGAGCACTCCAATAAAATTGATCTGTTTGGAGATGTTGGTGTTGTTATGAAATATCCAACTATTGATGTTATGAAAAAACTTGAAGCATTAGAAACTGACAATATAGATAAAGTTTTTGATATTATTGCAGGATCTATTGATTACGTATTCCAAGGCGAAGAGATTTTCTATGGAAATGAACAGAAGCATGAAGAATTAGTACAATTCTTAAATAATTTAACTTCTGAACAATTCATCAAAGTGCAGAAATTCTTTGAAACAATGCCAAGGATTAAAACAGAAGTAGAATACAATTGTCCAGTTTGTGGTAAACACCACCACAAGGTACTGGAGGGAATGCAAAGTTTTTTTTAATTAACCTTTGTCATGACAGTTTAGAGAATCATTATAAACTAAACTTCGCACTAATGCAGTACCACAAATATTCATTAACGGAACTTGAGAATATGATACCGTTTGAAAGAGAAGTCTACATTTACATGTTGGTTCAATATTTGGAAGAAGAAAAGAAAAGAATCGAATCTACTAGAAGAGCATAAAAGATGACAGTCATAACCGCTTCACCAAAAAGTTTCAGCAGACTAATTGAACTGCAGGAAGTTGCTAACGAAAATTTACGTTCAATTAGATCTGTTATTGAATCATCTGCAACACCAATGATGGTTTCTTCATCAGCAGCGGTCGAAAAAGAATCGCTAAATGTGCAGAAAGAAATGCTAGAGCAGATGAAAGAGGATGCTAAAGCAAGAGCAGAAGATGCAGCTGATATTGCTAAACTTGCACAAGGTGTTACAACTTTCAAGTCTCTTGGTGAAAGACTTAGTGAGGGGTTTGGCTCTTTTAAAAGTAAGTTTTCTTTAGATAATTTAAGAAAATCTGTTCTCTCTGCTACAAATGTTGGTGGAATAAACAATAAAAGATTAGCAAGAGAAGATTTTATTCAGCAGCAAAAAGCACTAGGTGTAACTGGTTCTCGTGCTGAATTAAAACAAAAATATGAAGGTGCTCAAAGCGCAGCTAAAAGTTTACAATCTAATGAGGCAGAACTTGAAAGACTAAAGAAAGTCACTGGTCTAAACGAAGAACAATTAGGTAAGACTGGTCCAGGAAAAGCACTTTTAGAGAAACGTGCACAAGCATCTTCTGAATTTTCTAAATTTGATGCAAGAGCAGGATTGGTTGCTAGTGGTCCAATGGCTCAAGCACCAATGACAAATTTACAACCTGTTACTCCGTCTACAGCTGCACAAAATGCTGGTGAACAACAAGAAGCACAAATAGAAAATGCTCGTTTAATGGGAGATCAAACAGATCTTCTTCATAAGATCGAAGAAAATACACGTGGTGGTTCACCAGATCAAAAAGCATCGAGTGCTTCTGGCGGAGAAGGTGGTGGATTATTAGGTGGTATTGGTGCTGGTCTTGGATCGTTAGGTAAAGGATTAGGTAAACTTTTACAATCTATTGGTGGTGGAGCAGGAAGAGGACTTGCATTATTTTTACGTGGACTTGCTTCTGGTGTTGCTGCTTTAGCCAATCCAGCATCTCTATTGGGACTTGGTGCGTTTACTCTTGCCATGATGGGGTTAGGTAAAGCATTACAAATGGCTGCACCAGCCATAGCAGCATTTGCACCAGTATTAATGACAGTAGCAGAAGTTGTTGGTGAAGTTCTCATGACTGGTTTAAAGATGATTCCAGACATTATCGCATCAATTGCCAAAGCAATAACAGTTATTGTTGATACAGTAGCAAATGCGATTATAGGTGTAATAGATGAAGTGACACTTAGCATTGAAAGACTAGCAGCAATTGGTGGTGAAAAACTTTTTGCTGTTGGTGCTGGATTGGTGGCAGTTGCTGGTGGTCTCGCTGCATTTGGTGCAGGTAGTGCTATTGCTGGTGTTACTAATCTTGTCGGTGGTCTCCTTGGAGCAATCACTCCAGGTGGTGGACCAATAGAACAAATTACGAAACTGGGCGACAATGGTGTAAATATTGAAAAGGCAGGTATCGGTGTTGAGAAACTTGCTACAGGTTTAAAAGCATTCTCTGGTATTGATACAGATAAAATTAAAGCAATCTCTGCTTTACCTACAGAAAAAATTGCTGCTATGGGTGCAGCAATGGGAAATGCGACAGCAGTAGAAAGCAGATCTGCACAAAACAGTCAATTAGCTATGCAAGCCAAAGCAGGTGGAGGTGCCAACACTAATGTTGTAGCACCAACTGTTAATAATGTTAAACACCAGACCAATGTTATCAGACCAAATTATAGAAATCAAGAATCCTCTTGGCAACGATACCAAAGAGGAAGATATGGCAGTAGTGCTTTAAACGAATTCTAAAATAAAAAAGGGGAGACCGAAGTCTCCCCCACCGCACTTGCATGGGATTTGTTTAATCTTCCTTAGCAATCTTCTCAAAATAAGACATCACATCGTCATCATCTTCATCCATTGACTTAGGAGAAGGTGCTGGTTTAGATGCAATCTTCGGAGCAGCAGCAACTGGACGATCTTCTTCAGCAATCTCTGCTGCAGACTTGCTAGCAAAAGAATCACCAGAAAGAACTTCATTCAACTTACGCTTTAACTCATCGTAAGATTTGAAGTTTTTACGATCTGTAAACTCAGCCAATTTGTACTGAGAATTTACAATCTTTAGCAATCCTTCTTCATCATCAGAAACAGCACATGGCTCAGTGAAAACTGATTCATCGTAGTTGGCATAACCATCTTTCTTACGCATACGCAGTTTGAAGTTGGCACCTTCCCACAAATCAAAAACATTCACTGGTTTCTCATCCTCGAAAGTTGGACGTGCTTTGTCCATAATCTTATCAAAGATTTTCTTGCCAAATTTGAACAAGAATACTTTACCTTCGTTTTCTGGATGCTTAGGATCGGAAACAACTAGGATATTCGCAATGAAAGAAAGTTTACGCTTTTGTTTGCGAGCGATTTCTTTATTTGCCTCAGAGCCACTGTTCCAAAGTTGAGTGTTTAGTTCACCAACAGGATCGTTTTCACCAAGAGTGGTTAGAGAATTTTCGATATACCACTTGCCAGTTGGACCTTGGAATCCATGACTGAAGATACGAACCCATGGGAGTTCGTCGCCTTCTACACGTGGTAGAAAACGAATAGTCGCAGTGCCATTACCTGCCTTGTCGCCCTCAAGACGCCAAAAGCGATCGTCTGCATATGATTTTGTTTCTGTTTGGGGATTTGCAATCTTATCGAATGCTTGGGTGATTTGACCGAAGTCAGTGTTGCGCATTTTACGCAGTGCTTGAATGTCCATAGTATTTCCTTTCGTATTTACGGAGTATCGTTAGTATTTTTAGTATGTTCAATCTGTATATCATCTTGTAATTCAACCTCATCATCAAATGGATCGTAATCATCAAAATCATAATCTTCTTCAACATAACTATTTAGCGTTTTCATACCGCCACCCTTACGATTGTTAGAGTGTTTAGCATGTTTTCCAGTTCGCCCACTGTTGTCCTCGTCATCAAAACGACGTGAATTCTTAGTATAAGTCTTGCCCATATTATCTTAGTGTTTCTTCAATGAAATGATCAAAGATTTTCTTAATCTTAATTTTATCGTATTTAACAAACCCAGTCAACTTTGTGATTCTTCGAATCTCATCTTCCCAAATGTATTTAACTGATGCATTATTAGACCATTTTTCAATTATTGGATAGATGTCATCTATAATCCTAATTGTTTCGATTGATATCTGTTTACCAAGAAACATTTTTAGTGCAACAGGATATTCATTATCGGTAAACTCAAATATTGCACTAGACTTTAACTTATTAATCTCTATATGATTTATTAGACTTGCAAGGTCATCAATAAAAATTTTAGTTATACTTTGTTTTCTTCTAAGCCATTCTACGTAAGCATCATCTGCTTCTTTACCATCATATATGGCAGTACTATTCCCATAAGCAAAGATAGAAACAAAATATTGAATTATATCTTTATCATTATCAAATTTGTTTGCTAACTTTTCAAAAATGTATCTATCATTTCTAGCATTAAATGCTTCTCTTGTACCACGGACATTTCCTCTGTTTTCAAAAACATTAAATTTGTCAGTGGTGAAATGCAATTTAATCGCCAAATAATAGCGATATGCTTTAAACCCATCCATTATAAATCTAGTTGTGCTTGTTTTGGAAGATAATTTAATTCCCGAAAGTCCATCTCAATTTTATCTTTGAGAGACTTATTAATGAGAGATGCTACATCTTCTGGCTCAATGTAATTTTCTTTACAATATTCCAGAACAGCATCCATGTGATTTATCTTTTTCTCACGCACCATATATTCAATGTGCATGGAAAATTCATTTGCAGTTTTAAACATAGTTATGATTTAGAAATCCAGTAATTAGTGTTTCTAATTTCTTGTTGAATAGCTTCGTATTCTTTTAGTTTGGATTTATATAATTTCCAAATAGGTGTATTTGGTTTTTCTGGATCCATCTTTCGCTCATATTTCTCAAGGAACATGGAAAAGAATTTATCCAACTTCATCTTTTGTAGTTGCAAAGAATCTCGTTTATTATAAAGTTCATTCATACTCATATTATACATCACTTTTCATTGGAAGGCAAGGGAAAATCTTTATTGTAAAACGCTAAATCTAAACTCAATGCTTCATTCTCACGTTGAACAGCAGATGCATATTTTCTTGCATCTGCGAGTTCATTTTTTAGCATTTTAATTTCATCATAATGCCGAGAACGCATCAATTCAATCTCAGCTTCTAGTCTCGCACATTCATCACAAAATTGTTTCATATTATTCGTCTTCGCCAATATACTCGACAGTATTTCTATAACGATCTAAATCTGTTTTAGTTTTTCTAAAGAAATAATTATGATCTTTAATCTCTTTATTAACTTCTTCAAGTTTTGCTTTCTTTACTTCTAGGATTTTAACCAATTCAGTTTTTGCGGCAACAACTTCTCCATCTTCTGTTTCAGAAGAAAGAATTGCAGCATTATTTGCTTCCAATGTAGAAATGAACGAGGATAGACGTGCTTTAGTTTCGTTCAGTTCATCAAATCTTTGTACTCTTTGTCTAATTTTCATAGGTTCCTCATTAAAGATGGTTGTTGACATACAACAATTATTTATTTATCTATCTGCGCATATTTGCAATGTTTACAGCATCTTCATCAGAAAAAATGGGAACTGCATTAGACTTATGCATAGTTCCAATACCCTTCATAGCAGATCCAGTGTAAGTTGGTTGCTCTTTTTTCAAGCATGGACCACCTGTAAATGGAAGACTTGGGATCTTAGGCGTCTCCCGACGAGCAGGCATCCCAAGTGAGTATGTCCAACCATCATCCTTAGTCTTTGCTATCGGCTTCTTTGGGGCATACTTCTTAACCAGTGTTTCCCAGTCAGCTTGCAACTGTCGTTGCTTGGCTGTTGGTTTACGTTTCTTAGATTTTTTAGTAGTAGTATGAATAATCATAATTGTATTATACAGTAATTAAAGTTGCAAGACAAGGATTAAACTACGAAACCAGAAGTGTCTTTTTTGGCTTTACCTTTGGCTTTCAGACCAACAACGACACCTTTGGGATCCAAGAAACGCAGATCGGTTTCATCACCATTGATGACTGTACGACCGATGTAGGTTTCTGGGACATTGTGAAACACAACTGCAACATTCATACCATTTGATGCAGCAAGACGTGCATCCATATCGTTGCCATCTGCTTTAGAGAAAGTCAGATGATAGTTTGGGATGTGAGATACTTTCCGACCAAGAATTTTGGTGTAGTCATAGAACTGGACTTCTGGGAAATGTTGGAAAATATTCTTACCATTTGGCAGTGTATATTTCTCCCATGCAATATCAGAAGTACCATTCAGGCGAAAGACTGGAATCAATCCTTGCTTCTCTGCTTTCTTAATTGTGACTTCAATCTCTTTTATCAATTCAATCATGAATTGATTGCGATTCTCGAAGAACATTTTGGTTTTGCGAATGCGTGCTTGTTGGATCACATTGGTAGTTTCACCTTTCTTAAAGATGCCACCACGCCCAGCAGTATTCAAACATGCAGCTTTACATCCAGCTGTGGCTTTTGGACAGGTATTTTTACCAGATAAGTCAGCAGGTGCTAGATGGAGGACAGAAGACAGATATCCCTTCTTTTGACCTTTAAGCAATTTTGGGTTTCCAACAGTAAGTAAAGCCATTTTCACATCTCCATAATCAACGATATAAGAGATATTATGCCCTAAATTGGAATTAAAGACAAGGGGATAATCCCACATCTAGTAGGGTTATCTTAAGTAAGTAAATGCTTACTTACTTCCTTTACCAGAAGAAATTTGATTCTGATGAGATGCTGCATATGCAACACATACATTATCTTTTTCATTTGAATATGAACATCTTACTGCCACTGGATCAATACCTTTTTGAATAGCAGTTTCGACATTCTTTTCTATTGATTGCAAATGAGTAACATTATAATATGTGATTGAGAAAATTATAGAAATAAATGCAATTAAAATAGCAATAATAAAAACTCTAGTTTCGTTCATAAAATCTCCTTACCATTTACCGTTATCGATAATAATTCTAAACCAGAATGGACCAAAAGATATATTCAAAAAGAAAACATAATCATCAAACAATCCATCTGATTTATGTTCTAGTTTAAAATTCCAGTAGTAAGGATTTAATACAAATCCCAACCACAATCCAGAATACTTAAGATAATTCTTTAACATTGTCGCAAATTCCTAACTTTTTAGCCTCTATTGGACTCAACCACATATCTTGTGGTGGCAAAAGAATTTCACGAATTTTAGATTCAGATAATCCAGTACATTTTTTATAATGCTGAATCATTTTCTTGGTAGTTAAGTCAAATTCTTTAACAGTGGCAAACAACTCATGTTCTTTACCAAAAGCACCCCAAGTATATTGATGACTTAAAATTGATGTATTTGGTGTCAAAATACGTTGTCCTTTTTCACCAGCAATAAAAATCATTAAACCAGCAGAAGCAATTTGCCCAAGACCAATAGTTCTAATTGGGATTGCAGAACCACGCATGGTATCAATCACTGCAAACGCTGCATTCAAATCACCACCTGGAGATGTGATGATAAGATTTAACATATCTGGTCTTTCTTCAGTAAAATTTGATTCAAATATCCATTCAACTACTTGTTTACAAGAAGATAAAGAAATCTCTTCCATTAAAAGATAAAACGAGTGTTGTGAGCTGTCTTCTTTTAATTGAAGATTTAATTTATTCATCATGACGGATTTCTTTCTCTATAAAAAATATGTCTTCCGATAACTGCAGTTTTTTCTAAATTGTGCCACTTTGGTCTAACATAATCTGCATGATAAAACAAAGCGCCACCTGTTAAGTCTTTTAAAATCTCATAATTTGCATATACATATAGTGCTATCTTCTGCGCTTCTTGATATGCAGTTTGATTCCTGATAGATTTGCCATGCTCGCAGTACCAAGAGAACTGACATGTATATTTTATTCTTTGTTTGACTACAGAGCAAATATCTTTTGGATACCTTGGATCATTAACTCTATTCATTGTTACCAATGCAACAGCAACTCTGCCATCTACTGGTTCGTAAGCGGATTCGTGGTATATATTTTGAGCCAAACAGTCAACCTCTTTTTTACCATATGAAGTTAATTGTGTATATTGTACTTCAATAGTTCTTGGTTTTTGATGAAATGCATAACCAAGAATTAGTAATGTAATTAGAAATAGCGAAGTAACGATATAAATTCGTTGACGCATACAATCTCCTTTAGTTGATAAGCCTATATGGGTGTGTTAATCCCACATAGGCTAACCCTATCAAGCGGACTTTTTGCTAGTCTTTTCTAATGTAGCTGGGATTTGTGAAACAAAGCCATTTAATTGCTGTGCTTTAGCAATAATTTCGGCTTCTGTTGGATATGGAGGGAATCCTGGATGATCAGGAACCACACCACCATTGAGTTTAGCAGATTCAATTTTCATCTGCCAGTCATTGTTAATGACTTCACGCTTTCCGTAGTAATCTTCGGTAAGCATATCTTTCGCCATTTTTAATAGTTCAAGGCGAATCTCGAACGGAGTCAGATTTGACATTTACTTCTCCTTTGTGTGTTGTGTGTAAAATGGAAGTTTTAAAGGGTTCTTCCAACCCTCGTGTCTATTATTTAGGTATTACTTTTTCTCAGCTGGTTTTTCAGCTTTCTTTTTAGGTGTTGGCTTTTCACTCTTTGGTGCAGGTGGGCACTTACCATTCTTGTCTTTCTTAACACAATTCTGTTCTGCTGCTGGAGCTGCTTTTGCATCTTTCTTTGCTGGTTCAGCTGCAAATGAAGCTGATGCAAATACTAACATAGTTGCTGCGATTAAAGTTTTCATGACACATTCCTTATAAAATTAAACATTACATCAGGATTCGATTTTATTATCTCTTCCCACCTTTTACGCCAACCCATAACATGTTTCTTACTATTGTCTGGATTGAGATTTTTAAAATACTCATGAGTATAACTAACAATAGTTTGGTCAAACCATGAATCACAACCATATATGTCTAGTTGGTTAGCACCAAGTTTTATTGCACATCTTGCTGCATTATGTCCACTTGAATCATACTCAGGCATTATATCTATGACTTCAATAAGATACGGATGGAAGAAATCACGTTTCTTAATAGCGTCTGTTTCCATCCATGCTTTTCTACTGAAATATGTTTTACATCTAATTAGATCTGGTTCTTTTGCCCAGCGATGTATAACATTTTCATCTAAAACAACAGTTGCATCTACTTCAGTCCAAGGAATATTACAACCAATAACATAATCATACCCTAATCTACCAGTATAGGCAAATCTACTTGGACCATTGCAAAGCACTGCAACTTTCATTTTTATCTCCGAATTAGTGGTAGGTTATTCTGTTACGAGGAAACCTACCGAAACCCTAA
>JACCDP010257449.1_pt1 | contig 143092 bp, 191 predicted proteins | sample 7445841 | NCBI WGS metagenome assembly JACCDP01 (sample SAMN15323441, study PRJNA562643) | freshwater metagenome | isolation source: river surface water | place: USA:Blue River Watershed | collected 2017-08-17
AAGGCATGGATGCGTTACATGGGAACTCGTATGCATCCAGAAACAAATGCTCCTTGCGCACTGTTCTGGATCTGGCCCGCAGGTTCTAAGGGCGTCGTCGGAAAGATGGATGAAAGTGCTTGGGTTTATGTTTCGATGGAAGATGCACTTAATGATGAAAAGGTGCAATTGATTGGAATGACACCTTACAAGGCAGGTTTTGAGAACAATAAGCCAAAGAACTTCGGCAAGAAGATTGAAAAGGTTGCAACTGAAACTGTTCCAACTGAAACTGTTGCAACTGATACTGTTGTAATTGATACTGCTTCATCTGATATGGCAAATGAAGTTTCAGCAAACAATGATATTGATGTTCCTGCAGATTCAATTGAAGTTTCATCTTACGCTGATGAGCTTGATGATCTTGAGAATGAGTTGTTTGGCAATTAATATAAACTAAATAGAAAGTATTAAAACTTGCATAATCCTATTACTGATTTAATTATTATTATTGTTAGTGTTTATATTTTATTTAATTTTGCTCTTTCTGTTTGATTAATACAACTTTAACAAAAGGAATAAAATCATGAGTTATAAAGATGAAGATTATAAAGGTTATTTGCTTTTAACTTATAGTGCTTATACTACAGTTGATATTGATGATATTGAAACAGAACTTAATATTTCTTGGAATGATGTAAAAGAATATTATGTTAAATGGGATACTCTTTATCTTACTATGAAAAATGATGACAAACATATTTTTGAATTAAATATTAATCCTGAAGTTGATATTAAATATCCTGATTCTATCTCTATAGAAGATAGAAATAATGATAATGAATAAGATGATTTAAAAGTGCATAATTTTATTTATTAAAGTATAATAAAACATCAACCGATAAAATAAAAGACAACAACAATAAAAAGGAAAATACATGCATCAAGAATGTTATTATATTTTCGACAGATTGTTAAATAAGCAAATTTCAGATTTCTATTGTTCTTATTCTGATATGCTTCAAGTCTTTTTAATGTTCATCGAACAATTTGATTCAGATGAAACTGTTATCAATATCAACGGCAACTTCTCAAGCCGTTTCTTGATCTGCAACATTTAATCCTAATCAAAGGAAATCTAATACATGAAAATCAACGTTTTCTGGAATATTTGTCATCTGTTGCTTGCATCTGATATCAACACTTCTGACATCATCCACTATATCACTGATGATGTCTTAAATCAAAACTTCGATCTATCTGATGAAGAACTAACTAATCAATATAAAAAGATCTACGAATTCTTTGATCTTCCTTTCACTGTTACTCTTCCAGATCATATCGCAACTCAATATCTAGCTTTCAACGGAAATGATGACTATATCAAAAACTGGTTGCATAACCAATATGATTTTCATGCTATTAACTTTTTCTAAGGATCTTTAAATAAAATGTCTATACTTTATTCTATCATTCTCTTCTCAATTATATTCTTCACAATCTATCACTCTTATATCTTATCAGATAATTCCTTTGATATCGAAATCGGCACTATTCTCTTCCTCTTTCCAATCTATTCTATTTTGTTTTTGTTGATCGGTTATTTAATCGAAATTTTATTCTTCTAAATAACTGAATAGGTTTTATTAAAAGTGCATTAATTGTTATTTTTAAATATAATAAACTATCAACGATAAACAACACCTAATCAATCACTCATCTGAAAAGGACAACACATCTTGTTCAATTATCAAGTTCGTATTTACGGCTCAAATCTTCAATACAACTACTACAAGACTTCTGCTAACGATATTATCAACTCTTCTGATTGGCACAAGGATCTCTCTGTCTCTATCAATGAGGATTGTCTAGAAGAACTCATCTCAACTCTCTACTCAACTGCAAAAGATCTAAACCTTCTCAACAAAACTCGTTACATCTACTACTTCATGCCCAAAACTTTCGACGTCATCATCATCAACTTCGAAGACGTCAAAAATGATACGTGGCATCTAGGCGATTATGACGACTATAATGACAATCAAAATGATGTTTATGATAACTACTGGAATCACGAAATCAATCACCAAAACCTAATGTGCTTCGGCAAAAATAACTAATCTACTCCAGCCTGCACACACAGCACTTCAGCGTTTTTGCTTTTAGTTTGCACTCTTTATAAAAAGGCAATAACATCAAATACTTTTTCAATATCACAATCATTCTCATCACTGTCTTATTCATCTCTTACTCTATAAAATATAAAGACATCGACTTCTCAAAACGCAACTGCAATGGCACTATACTCCATGCAAAACATGTTCCATCTTCTAAAAACAAATATAATCAATATGTCATTCTAACTGATAACTCTTCTATTTCATTTCGCTCATGGTCTAAATGCAACCTCGTCTATAAAATCAAAAACTAATTCTTATCTAAAATAACTTAAACATCATTTCAGTCATCAATAAATAACTCTCACTGAAAAAGGATTTCTCATCTTGTCTAGAACTTATCGCAACACTGGCTATGCTTATAACTTCTTCCGCAACCCAAAACGCAACGTCATGCCCCGTGACATCGAACTCGTTCGACAAGGCGCTATTCCTCCAAACTCATATGATGACTTCAACTTCTCTCACGACAACACTATCATCTTCTCTATGATTCAACGCATGTCACAAAAACATATGCCTCATCACGACATCGCTTGGCGCATCACTAAAAAGTTCAAACTCACATTCAACCAAGCTCTTTCAGTCGTCAATCAATATCTAAACTAATCAATTCTTATCTACTTCTCCCGGGCTCAAGACTTGCTTTTCTCAAACTTTCTCTCATTTCTACACATTTTTCACTATACAAAACTTCACACTTCCGACAAAATCCGCCTTTACAATTTTTACAATCAAAAAGTACCTACTTTTCCCGGGCTTGAGACTCGCTTTTTTTTATTTTCTTACACATTTTATCTAATTCATTTAATTTAAAACAAACAAAGTCCGATAAAATCCGTCTTTGCAATTTTTATTGCAAAAAAGTACGTACTTTTCCCGGGCTTGAGACTCGCTTTTTTACAATTATTTTAATCATTTTCACAAAAACCTATTAAAAGTATATCTTTTTAACAGTTTTCACCACTAAATTTAGATTTTATCTACTTTTCTCCCGGGAAAACGTTTTTCGTTTTATCTTATAATCTTATTATTTGCTAAAACTATTAAAAAAGATATACTTTTAATAGGTTTTTTCATCTTTACTAAAAAAAATCAACTCTCCCCGACGAGAAACACTTTTTTATGTTTTATTCAATCTTTTTTTTATTCAAAAACAGACAGATTGAAACGCTTAACACCTTTTTAACCTGTTTAATAAACTGTTTTAACCTATTTTAAATCTATTTTAAATCTATTTTAAATCTATTAATAACCTGTTTTAACCTGTTTTAAATCTATTAATAACTTATTTAAATCTTTTCTTAATCTGTTTTAACCTGTTTAATAAACTGTTTTTAATGTATTTTTAATTTGTTTTTAATTTGTTTAATAATATATTTTGATTTATTTTTTAGTATGTTTTTAGTATGTTTTTAGTATGTTTTTAGTATGTTTTGAGTATGTTTTGAGTATATTGAGTGTTGATGATGAGTATATGAGTATATAATAAAAAGTGTTGTAGTGGTTTACAAGTTTGGGTGAAAAAAATAATATAAGTATATGAAGTATAAATAAAAAAGAAGAGAGGGTGAGTGTGAGAGTATGGAGTAGTGAGTGAGTAAAAAAGAGTAGTAGAAGTGAGTGTGGGAGATATGTATGAGTATATAAAAAAAAATAAAAAGAAAGAGAGGAAAGTAAGATGAGAGAGAAGAGAGAGGGAAGGGGGTATGTGGGTGAGTTTATATATAGGTTAGTGAGTGAGTATGGTTTTGTGGGTGTTGTTGTGTTGTATATGTTGATAGTTGTTATGGTGATAGTGATGATGAAGGTTGTGTTGGGGATGTTGTTGTAGTGGAGATGAGACAGGGTTGTATAGGATATGTATCCATTAGTATATGTGAGTGTTTAGTGGTGGGTATTATTTGTAGTGTGGGAATAATAATTTGTATGCCGTGATTTTGTTTGTTGTTGATGAGTGTGTGGTTGATTATGTGGTGGGATGTGGTATATTTGTGTTTGGTAGGGGAGTATTAAAATAAGTATGTAGGATTATTCCAGAAGTGGTTTTGGAGTGGTGTGTATTAAATTATATTCTTTTTAAAATGAGTTAATTTTTGAAAAGAATGATGAATAAAAAAATAAAAAAACAATATGCAAACAAAGTAGAAAGAGAGTGAGAATGTATAGGATATATGATATGAAGGAGAGGGAGTATGTGTGGGAGTGTGAGGAGTTTGTTGAAGTGATGAAGAAGTATAAGTGTGAGTATATGATGAAGTTATATGAGTTTATGTATGAGGGGATGAGATATGAGAGGAACAGGTATACGATATGTTGTGAAGAGGAGGGGGAGGGGGAAGATAGTGGAGAGAGTTATGAGTTGTGAGTGTGTGGGTGGTGGTGAAAAAAAGTAGTTGTAAAGTGTTGTAAGGGAGTATTATAATAGTAGATATAGAGAATATATTAGATATTAGATATTAGATAGATAATAATATATTAGAAAGATTATAGGAGTGTAGTAGATGTAGAGAGATATTATCTGAAAGAGAGTTATATAGGTAATATAAGATGCAGCAAACGAAGACATTAACTTTTAATCTATAAGAAGAAAGAGATGAATAAATGAAAGAGATAAAGGGAATTAGTGATTTTGTTGGTGAGGAGGTGTTTATTAGTTATGAAGGAGGCATTAACAAATTAGGTGTAGTTATTGAAGTAGGAGTGAATGGAGTGTTGTTTAAGTTAACAAATGTTAGTGCAAATGATAAGGGATATAGAGTAGGTGATTATTGTTTTGTAGCATATTCATGTGGGTTGAAGATGAGTTATTTTTTAGAGAGAGCGTAAGGATATGAATATGGTGCAATTGCAGAAATATTATGATGATATGTATGAATTTTTAGATAAGAGTTGTGAAACAGTTAAGGTGCAATCAACGTATGAATCTAAGAATGATATAAGTAGAAAGTATATTCAGTATCATTGTTATGATAAGAGGTATCATAATGTATTGAAGTTGATGATTAAGTCTGGTTTTCGTTCTGGTGATATTTTTAAGTATGTGGGTACGAGTATTCATGGTGAGGTTAGGATTATAGATCATTGTGTTTATAATTGTTTGCATTTTGAAGGGCCGATGGTGATTAAGAAGTTTGATGTGACTAATGTTTTTGATTTGTTAGAGAGTAAGTTATATGAAAGAGGGTATATAAAGGATATAGATTTAAGAGTATCTGAGTATAAGAATTATAAAAATGTTGGACGTTTATTTGAGATTAAGTGTTTTTATATTGATGGTGAATTTGATGATAAAGCTAAAGATAAGTTATTGAAGTCTATGCATGATTTATTTGAATTGTTTGAGAGTGTGTTAGAGTAATAGAAAAGTAAGATGGTATATTTAAGTGCAAAAAAAGATTAAATGATGTATAATGAAACATCGGTGGAAACAATTAAATATAAACCTTTGGGATAAAAAAGGATAAATAAAAGTATGTTTAAAAGCATTAATGTAATGAAGCTTGATGATGTTTATGATATATTTAATAGGTTTGAAGCTGATATTAAGTATGATATTTCTGAAGATATGTTGCATGTATATATGAAGAAAGGAAATGTAAATTCACATTATTTGTGGAATATTGAGGAGCATAAAGGTATTAAGTATATAATTGCAGATAGTTATAAGGTAGTTAGTCAGTTATTTAAGATGAAGAAAGAGATTGATGAGTTAATTAGAGCAAATGATATTAAGATGCCGAGTTTTGTTGAGTATGAGATGTATGATAATGAAGATATTGAATTGTGGGTAAGTTTGTATATTGTGACTAAGACGTATGATAAGAGTGATTATTGTTGGAATGAAAAATGTTTTCTTGTAAAAACGCTTCCTTCGTTTGGGGGTAGAGATAATCTTGAGGTTATTTGTAATAGATTGAAGAAGTATGCTATTGAAAATAAATTGAGTAATGGTGATATTAATTCTGTAAATGGTGGTCAGGATGTATTTATTTGTTTTGAGATGAATCCTGGATCAGAGCAAAATATTGAAACGATTAGGATTTAAAAACAACCTTTAACAATAAGGATATAAAAGAAATGGTTGATAATATTAATAATAGAGTGCATTCTGAGATTGAGTATACAGATAAGAATGGTGAAGGTGTGCATTCAGATCTTGTTGGTGGTGTTTTTAATAAGATTGTAAAGTCTGATGAAGCAAGAAAGATTTTGCATGATGCGCTTGATGAATGGTTAAATAATTCTAATGGAACTGGTCATTTTATTATTAGTTCTGATGATTAACATTTAAATATTGATTGGATAAAGAGACACATGAAAATGAATATTCAAGATGTTTTGGATAGTTATGGTTATAATTTTCATGATGCAAACGATGTATTTGCGTATATTGTATTGATTGATTTACTTGAAGATAAGTTAATTAGAACTCTTGCATCAATTGCTGAAAGAGATATTAATATTCAAGAAGATTTAGTTGAAACTGTAAGAAAATATATTGTGAAGAATATTATTGATAAAGTGGGTTATGAATGTGAAAATGGAGATTATGATGAATGTCTTAGGAATAAAGAAAATATTTCAATTGAAATAGTTTATACTTAAGAAATATTTGTTTATGCTTAAAAATCTTATTGAATGATAATAATAAGATGAAAAAATAAGTGCATATATAAGTTATATTATATATAATGTGTATATGAAGAGATTAAAAATAAATAACCTTTAATATTAAAGAGGATAAAAGATTGGACATTACAATTGTAGATATGCTTAATAATATTAAGTTAATGATTGATAATTTTTTAGTTCATTATAATGTTTATTCTATTGATGAAATGAATATTAAAATAAATGATATTAAGGATCATTTAAATAGTTTGCATCTTAATTTTAATGAAGATGATATTAATAATAGTATTAATGAAATTGAAAGTTTAAAGCAAGGAATTTGTAAAATTGAAAGTTTAATTATTTCAACACAAGAAATGGATAAACAACTTGCAGAAATGAATAAAAATCAAATTAACATGTCAGTAATGTTTGATTTTGAAATTTAAAGTATTGAGTATTATAAACAACTTCTTAAAAAGGATAAAATATTGAATAATAAAGTTGTAGACACACTTAATAGTATTAAGCTTATGCTTGAGAAATTACCAGTTGATTATGTTGATGATGATTCTATTTTTGATCTTAAAGATAGAATTCAAGATAGAATTGAAGATATTGAATATCGTTTTGATAAAATTGAGAGTGATATTAGTAAAATTGATGATTATAATTATTCAACATCATGTGAAGTTAAAAGTTTGAAAAATCAACTTGATGAATTAAAATCTTCAGTTTGTTCTGATATTTTAGGCATTGATAATGAAGTTGCAGTATTATCTGAATCTATTTTGAAATTTAATGAGCAAGTTAATTTGCTTGTTGAACAAGAAGTTCATAGAGCAATGATTACTGCAGTTTCAAATTTGGATATTTCAATTAAATATAAGTTTTAAAATAAATCAAATAAAAGGTTAAAATACTTTGGACAATAAAACATTTGAAGTGCTTAATAATATTAAACTTATGCTTGAGAAATTAACAAATGAATCTGTTAATGATACAAAATCAGTAAAGAATTTAATTAATGAATTAAATGAAAGAATTGATCATATTGAATATAGTCTTGATGAATTTGAGAATTTTATTCTTAAAACAAAATCAGATGATTTTAATATTGAATCATTAGCAAATTCATTACATTGTTTCAAATCAGAAATTGAAAATAATAAAATTATTAATTTGAGAAAATCAGTTGTAAAAGTTAATGATAAATTATTATTATTGAATGATAATATTAAAAGTATAGTTTTCAATAAAGTTAATGAAGAAGTTTTAAAAGCAATTTCAAATTTGGATGTTTCAATTAAGTGAAATATTAAAAAATAATGTCTTTATTTTTATTTACTGTTTTCTTTTCATTTTTCTATTTTTGTTTTTATTATTTTATAGTTTTATTGTTTAAAAGATAAAGGAAAAAAATAATGTTTAATTATCAAGAAAAAATTGATGGAAATATCAAATATAATATTAATATTGTATTTGATCAAGAAATCTTTGTTCAAGAAATTTTAGAAAGTGAATTTGATTATATTAAGAATTGTGATGACATTGTTTTTGAAATAAAAGGTGGAAGTTATTTTCCTGATATTACTCCTGATAATATCATTAAACGTCAATATAATAAATTTCCTTTATATGCTTATGTACATAGCAATGTTTCATTCAGTATGCAACCTTTTAGTTGTCAATGGGATAGTGGACAAGCAGGTTTTGTATATACAAAAAAGAAAAACAATATTACAGATAAGCAAATCAATGATAGAATTAAACATTTGCAAGATATTATAAATGGATATATTTTTATTGCTGATATAGAAAAATTTAGTCGTAAAGATGAAAACAGTGATTGGCAACTTATTGAATCAATAGATAATGTTATTTTGTTTGAAAAAGATATTGAAGATATTAATTTTTTAAATAGTTTGTAAATCTAATTAGATATTATAAAGTGCACACCTTAAAAATATAATATATAATAAACACATAAAGGATAGAGCACATATACACCAATGGCGCAATGGTTAGCGCAGGACTCTTATAAGGTCAAGGTTCCCGGTTCAAGTCCGGGTTGGTGTACTTTAAGCCAGCATGGTGGAATAGGTAGACACAGAAGACTTAAAATCTTCCGACTGCAAAGTTGTACCGGTTCAAGTCCGGTTGCTGGTATTAACAAATTCATAATTAATGAAAGGCTAAAATGCAAAAGCATCATTATAAGATGATTGATTTATTTGAAAATATTATAATTGAATACATTAGTGATTATGAAGGTTTTCACAATATCAGTTTTGTTTTGCAAACATTAATTGATTTTAATATTGGGAAGACTAGTAATAGTTTTTTTGATATTGGTAAAACAAATAATAATTTTGCTGTTTGTAATTTTGTTTTAATTAATGAGATGAATAATGATGAATATCTTTTTGTGAAGAGAATTGTTAGAATGCTTAAAACATATAATTTGTTTAATGCATTACTTAATTCAATTGAAAAAGATATTGATTTGCCACCACATAGTGATTTTAAATTTATGTCAACTTCATATGGATATTATCTTTTTGATGTACTAAACTTCGATTTCAGTACTAAATAATAAATTAAATACTTTACACTGCAGATACTGCACTTCGGCATTTTTGCTTTTTGTTTAATCAATAAAGACAGGATTAATATGGAACATCATAATGATTTTATAATTGTTAAAAACAACAATAATGAAGTTGTTGCGCAAGAATATTCTATTCATGACAAACTGAATAAAAATATGTTGTTTTACTCAGTATATGTTAGATTTAGAAATGTTATTAATCAAATAGATTTGTGGGCAATTAATGAGCATTATGCAATTACTTGTTGCAATGAAATTTGTAATGAATATTTTAAAACAGATAAGTTTAAGATAATATCAGTTGATCAAAAAGATTTGGTTGTTTAAATATGAGTTTTACGATGCAAGTCGTTATAACTATTTTTATAATATCATGTTTGTTTATATCTAGTTATATTATTAATAATTTAGATATTAGCATTTCAGAAATAGCATTTTTAACAGCAATTATTTCATATTCATTTTTTCTATTTTTATTGTTAGTTATTAACACATATAAAGAATATAATAAGTGTTAATATAAGTGCATACATATTAAATTTAATATATAATAAACACATAAAGATAAACATTAAATAAATTTTTAAAGGATTAAAATGAAATCTTTGCATTATAATTTGTTGCATGATTTTGAGCAATATATCATTAATATGGAGTATTTTAATAATGATTCATATGATGATATTAAAAATTTATTGATTAAGTTTTTTGAACTTAACATTGGTTGTGATAGATTTTCTAATGATATTTCTGTAAATTATGTTACTCCTGATGAGTTTGATATTCATGAGTATGAGTTTGTTAAAAATGTTGTTGGTTTATTGTTTATGTATAATTTTGCTGATAAGCTTTTAAAGCTTTTAAATGATGATTTAGAAATGAAGTACGATAATTTTAATAAGATTACAACTAATTCATTTGCACTTTATATGATTGATATTTTGAAATATGATTATTAAGTGTTAATATAAGTGCATACACATTAAATTTAATATATAATAAACACATAAAGATAAACATTAGATTTAAATAATAAAATAAGGGCATTTAGTTCAGTGGTTAGAACACCCGGCTCATAACCGGTTGGTCCTGGGTTCAATCCCCAGATTGCCCATTTTAAAAATCTAAAAATCAAGAAAGATTTAAAATGAGAAAAGTTTACATTGGTGATCCTTGTTATGTTTTTAAAGATGAGACATGGTCACAAATTTGTGATATGATTGATGAAAGTTATTACTTTAACAATGCAGGCTTTGATTGGCTTTTAATTACTGATAAACGATTTTTTATTGCAAAAACTGCATATGGTGATGGCTCTTATAGTCTGAAAAATCATAAAAATCAAAAAGTATCAAATATCTCAGTTGATAGTGGTACTATTGCTTGTATTGATTTTGAAATGTTATCTGATTTCGAACAACAAAATGCTTTAGATGCACATAAAAATAATCATGCATACATTACAGAAATTCAATGTTATGATATGAAAAATATTAAAACTAATCATGATTGTTTTATTGATATTTGTACAATGTCAATTGATACAAAAAATGATGATTATGATGATTATGATGATTATGATGATTCAAATTATTTTGTAAATGATGATTAATTAGATATTATAAAGTGCACACCTTAAAATTATATTATATAATAAACACATAAAGGATAGAGCACATTAAGCCAGCATGGTGGAATAGGTAGACACAGAAGACTTAAAATCTTCCGACTGCAAAGTTGTACCGGTTCAAATCCGGTTGCTGGTATTCACAAATTCTCTTTAAAGGAAAATTATGCGTCATACTACACTTATTGAAATTTCTTCAGTTAATCAACTTCGTCGCGGAACGCGAGCTTTTAAGTGTACAACTACTGGTTGCGTTTATACATCACATGCATCTGGAAATGTGCGTCGTGCAAATGTCATTGATTCTGAGTCAGATTTGTTTCAAACGCCTTATGTTTTGAATCGTAATGAGAAGATTATGGATGAGCAGGATCGTTTGAACAAGATTTATTATCATTCAGGTCTTTACGTTTTTAATAACTAATTAACTCACAAACATTACAAAAGGAAAAACATGAGTCAATTTGAGTTTGCATGTAGTTTTTTCGGTTATGAAACAATTATTAATAATCATATTTCAAACAAAATCATTGAACGTTTTTATGATGATTGGAAGCATTCTTTGATGAGTTTTAATGATTGGAAGAATAAGGTAAACTGGTAATATAAAGTGCACACCTTAAAATTTTATTATATAATAAACATATAAAGGATAGAGCACATTAAGCCAATATGGTGGAATAGGTAGACACAGAAGACTTAAAATCTTCCGATTGCAAAATCGTACCGGTTCAAGTCCGGTTATTGGTATTTTGATTTTTTAAAAATAATTCTTATAAAAGAAAGAATAAAATGAATTTAAATGATCTAATTGAATTAGGTTTTACTAAAACAAGTAATGATCATATGACAAATTTTAAATATACTAAAGATAATTTGGTATTAAGTATTGTCGTAGGTGATTATGCTTATTCAAATCCTAGAGTTAATAATAGAAATTTTTATTTTCAAGTTGAATTTGCAATAATGCGTAATAATGAATTTATTGATCATGATTCATTTAATTCATTAAATGAATATTTTGATGGACAAATTTTTTCATATGTTCCTTGTGATAAGTTAATTAGTTTAATTAAAAATTTTATTTGAATTATTATTTTGATTATATAAGTGCACATACATTAAATTTAATATATAATAAACACATAAAGAATAGAATATATTAAGCCAATATGGTGGAATAGGTAGACACAGAAGACTTAAAATCTTCCGGCTGAAAAGCTGTACCGGTTCGAGTCCGGTTATTGGTATAAACAAATCAAGTAAAAACCTTTTAAATAAGGAATAAAAAATGAATTTTTATGATTTGTGGTATATTGTTGAATATGATTTAAATGATTTTTATTTAAACAAAGATTTATTAAAGAAAATTGGATTTTTTGATTTTGATATAAATAAAAATTATAATAAATCTTATTATAATAATTTAAATAGATGTTTAATGATTGAGTTAAAACTTCAAAATTATATTGAAATACCATTTGAATATTTAAATAAAAATATTGATGAAATAAAAATATTTATAGAAAATATAAATAAAACGAAAATTTTATTAATTAAAAAAGCATTTAATTAAAGGTAAAAAATGACAAAAATTCAGTTTGCTTATAATGTTTTTGGTCAACAAAATATTGATCAAAATAAAATTCCACAACAAACAATTGATATGTGGTTCCAAGATTGGAAAAATTCAAATTTAACATTTAATATTTGGTTTAATTTACTTAAGACAAGAGCATAATTTATTTTTAATATTATTCTCATATAAGGAATATAAATATGATGAATGGTGTTTATTTAGATTTAATTGATATTTATCTTGTAATTACAGGTTTTAAAAGAAAATCATCAAATAGAAAAACTGGTGAAATGTTACAATCATATATTGTTGACAAAAACAGTATTGATGAAAAAACTGTTTTTGGTGCAAAATGCAAAGATTGTACAATGGTTGATAAATGTTATGTTAAAATGGATAAAATTGCTGTAAGACGTACACTTAAGAAAGTCTTAAACAAAGAAAGCAATTGTTATAAAAATATTTCATGTGATGAATTAATTGATTTGCTAAAAGACAAATCATTAAGATTTGGTACATATGGTGATCCAAGTGCATTACCTATTCATTTAGTTATTAACATGTGTAATGTTTTAAAACAATGGACAGGATATACACATTTTTGGAAAACTTGTAATCCTTTATATTCATTATATTTTATGGCAAGTGTTGAATCTTTAGAATTGAAAACTGAAGCAAATCAAATGGGTTGGAGAACTTTTGAAGTCATATTAGATAATAATACAAATTATTCTGATGGTATTCAATGTCCTGCAATTACAAAAGGAATTAATTGTATTGATTGTGGTTTATGTAAAGGTAATTCAATTAAAGCAAAAAATATTTGGATAAATGAACACTAATTATTTTGTAAATGATGATTAATTGGATAATATAAAGTGCACACCTTAAAATTATATTATATAATAAACACATAAAGGATAGAGCACATTAAGCCAATATGGTGGAATAGGTAGACACAGAAGACTTAAAATCTTCCGATTGCAAAATCGTACCGGTTCAAGTCCGGTTATTGGTATTTTGATTTTTAAAACAATCTTTAAAAGAAAGAAACATATAATGAAGTTTACATATAGTTTCAACATTGATGAAGAAATTTTTGCTGATATGTTTGAATCTTTGTTTGATTCAATTACACATTGGTGTCGTATTGAAAAATATGATTCTGATAACTATGTTGCACAATGTAAAATGTCTACTAAGTATATTCATGAAGGACAAGAGATTAAAGAGTTTACAATTACATTGAATAATATTGTTAATGGTTTTCAAGCTCTTTGTGATAAGAATGAAGCATGGTGTAAAAGACATATTAAGTCTGTTGAATATGGAGATTATGATGCAGAAACAGTTGATGTTCTAATTCAAATGTCAATTTTTAATGATGTTATATTTGGTTGATTTTAATTATATTGAAAGTTAATTAGATATTATAAAGTGCATACATTTAAATTATAATATATAATAAACACATAAAAGATAGAGCACATATACACCAATGGCGCAATGGTTAGCGCAGGACTCTTATAAGGTCAAGGTTCCCGGTTCAAGTCCGGGTTGGTGTACTTTTTAAGCCAGCATGGTGGAATAGGTAGACACAGAAGACTTAAAATCTTCCGGCTGAAAAGCTGTATCGGTTCAAGTCCGATTGTTGGTATTCACACTTTCTCTTTAAAGGAAAATTATGCGTCATACTACACTTATTGAAATCTCTTCAGTTAATCAACTTCGTCGTGGAACACGTGCATTCAGGTGTACAACTACTGGTTGCGTTTATACATCACATGCATCTGGAAATGTACGTCGTGCAAACGTTATTGATTATGAGTCAGATTTGCTTCAAACGCCTTATGTTTTGAATCGTAATGAGAAGATTATGGATGAGCAAGATCGTTTGAACAAGATTTATTATCATTCAGGTCTTTACATTTTTAATAACTAAGTTTTAAAATATAATTAACTAATAAACAATTATAAAAGGAAAAAAATAAATAATATGAGTCAGTTTGAGTTTGCATGCAGTTTTTTTGGTTATCACAATGTTATTTCTAATCGTGTATCTAAGCAAACCATTGAGCGTGCTTATGATGATTGGAAGCATTCTTTAATGAGTTTTAATGATTGGAAAAATAAATTTAACTAAATTGTATAAAAAACTTATACTGATTATGTAATAATAATTTGTATAGGAATATAAAATGAGATATGTATATGGAAATATATCTAGATTATTTAAAAATAAACCATATGTTTTAAGATTTTTTAAGTTTAATAATAAAACTAATATTTTTGATATTCAAATATCAATTGAAGAGTTTAATAATTTAAGAAATAGTGATTGTTTAATTGAAGCATATATGTCAAAAGATTTAAGAATCTTTGAAAGAGTATATGTTAATTTAGATATTAATGGTAATCTTGTTGTCAAGAAAAATAAAAACTATTAAAATCTAATTTTGTTATTAAAAAGTGCATAATATTGTATTTTTTAATATTATTAATCATTAATAAATAAATCTCATTTTAAGGTAAAAAAATGAAAATTGTAAACTTTAGATATAAGTTTCTTGATTTAAGATATGTAGATTTTATTGTTCAATATGATGAAAATGATTCTTCTTGTATTATAACAAGGATTGAGTTTAATGATCACTTAACTAAAAAATTAAATTTCAGTGGTGATATTGTTTGTAAATCTTTGTCTAATTGGATTAAAGGAGATTATATTCAAAATGCATTTAGTTTTTTAAATGCCCAAGAACGTGAATGGTTTATGACTGGCAATTTATTGATTGACTTTTTTAAAAATTATGAGGAAAATTAATGTATATAAAGAATTCATTTTCACATGAAAATAAAATATTTGTTTCATGGGATGTGCCAGAAAGTTTAGCAAATAAATTGCAAAAATCTTTTAATATTCCTGATGATATTATTGAAAATGCAATGTCACATTCATTTATAAATAATGAATTTAATTCAGATGTTTTTGATGAAAAAATAAAAGATTGGCTGTTTACAATTTATAAACATAACATTTATTATTTTTATTATTATGAACCTACACATATTTAAGGTTATTTAAATGTCAGATATTCAAGATAAGATATTTTCTTTATTTGTTTTAATTTCAATTATGTCAAGTATAGGTTATTTTTATTATACAAGTGATACTCAAATTATTATTTGCAAAAATAACGATAATACTATATTTTTAGGATATGATTGGCAATTTAAACAACTTAATAATATTATTAATTTTGATAACGATAAAGTTAAATGTGAAACTAAAAATTTAAAAAATTATGAAGCATTTAAAATTATAAAAAGTTATTCTCAAACAATAAAATAATATTTATTATTAATTTCTTTGCTATTAATACGCAACACTTCGTCATTTTCTAAACAAAATTAAAAAAATCTATAAAGAAAGATAAAACATGAGTCAGTTTGAGTTTGCATGCAGTTTTTTCGGTTATCACAATGTTATTTCTAATCGTGTATCTAAGCAGACTATTGAGCGTGCTTATGATGATTGGAAGCATTCTTTGATGAGTTTTAATGATTGGAAGAATAAGGTAAGTTAATAAATATAAGTGCATATACATTAAATTTAATATATAATAAACATATAAAGAATAGGAAGTTCATATACACCAATGGCGCAATGGTTAGCGCAGGACTCTTATAAGGTCAAGGTTCCCGGTTCAAGTCCGGGTTGGTGTACTTTATCTTTTATTTTAAAAAGGAAAAACATGAGTCAGTTTGAGTTTGCATGCAGTTTTTTCGGTTATGATAATATCGTATCAAATCGTGTATCTAAGCAGACTATTGATCGTGCTTATGATGATTGGAAGCATTCTTTGATGAGTTTTAATGATTGGAAGAGATCATTAAACAATTAATTATTTGATATATAAAACAAATCAATAAAAAAATATTTTAAAAGGAATTATTTATATGGTAAATGAATATAAAATTAAAATTGATAAAAGCAAAAATAATTTTGCAAGTGATTTTGTTGAATATACATTTAATAAAGAATATATTGATACTATTTTTAATGAGTTATATAATGCATGTAAAGATAAATTTCATTACGAATCAGCATATCAATATGATAAAGATGCAATGCAAATATTGAAGAACAACATTTTGGATGTTGATTTATATAAACCTATTATTCAATTGTTAATTGATTTATGTAATAAAAATATAACAAAGTATAATTTTAATAATTGGTATGATCCTTATGTTAGTATGAGAAGAACTCTTGAAGTATTTTTTGCATTTTCACATCCTGGTTTTATTGAAGCAAGAAATAATCAATTAGATTAAAATAAGTGTATATATTAAATTTATAATATATAAAAAATAAAAAAGGAAATAAATTGCAATTTATTGTTATTATTATTAATCATAATTTTAATGATTATTCATGTGTTTTTTCAACTATTTCAAATGAAAAAGCTATTGTTTTTTCAAATGGTTTATTGTTTTCATTATGTAAAGAAAATAATATTGAAACAAAAGATAAAAGTGTTGAAGAATTAAAGTTTGAGTTGTTGAAAAATCAATCAATTTCTATTCAGATTTTAAGTTGTCCTGCAGGAATTTAATTAAAGGAAAAAAATGAATTTCACACTATATTCTTTTATGCTTGTTATTTGGGGTCCTATTTTTTTTGTTACATTTTTGTTAGAATTGTTTTCTGATTTTTATAATTTTATTGATGATAAAAGAAAAGGTTTAAATATTTTTAGTTCAATATATAAGAATATTTTTACTTTTATTTTGTTTTCAGGTTGTATTATTTGTACAATTTTAGGATTTAAATAAAATTGAATATAATTTGTTCATTAGCAATATCTTCAATTAAAAGTTATTTATTTGGAGAACAAGGTATTGTAAAAAATATATTAGATATGCATCCTATGATATTTGAATTTAAGTATACATATGATAGTGATAAAAATATATTTTTTGAATTATTTAAACCTAAAGAAGTAATACATGATGTAATAGATTGGGGTATTTATACAAAGAAATATAATAAAATGCCTGAAAATGAAGGGTGTGTTGTTATATGTGTAATTGAAGATTTTGATGAAAATAAAGATTATGTTATTATTTCTGTATATGAAAATTCTGGTGAAGGTGAAGTTAATTCATTTAAATTTAGTTTAAATGACACAATTCAGGAAGATATAGCAGGATATGAATGGTTTGATATTAATGAAGAGTTTAGTTCTAATTTTGGTTTAAAATTTAATTAAATTAAGTGCATAATTAAAAATAATATATTAAAATATTATTATGATAAAAAAACCTTATGATTTAAAAAATGTTAATTTTTATTATATTTTAAAAGGAAAATGTCTTTTATCTAATCCAAAAGAAATAAGTGAATTAATTAAAATTTATGATAAACAAGAAATTTGTTTTGGACCTGAATGGTGTAAAGCAGTTTATTTTTATTTAATTGAAAGGCATTAATAAATTGCAAACAGTTGTTGTTGAACAATTAAAAGTTAATAATGGATTTGATATTTTTAAAATTCTTTATTTTGCAAAAGATTATAATGATGCAAAAGAATTTTATACAAATTTTATTATAAATCTTTTTGATTTTATTAATAATTTTAGTAAATCTAAAGTTTTTGATAAATTTTATTCTAGTATTGAATATAAAAATAAATTGCTTGATTTTAATTCATATGATGATGAATTAAAGGAAAATATTCCTTTTGAATATTATAAATATTTAGTTTATCTTGACAAACATGATGTTTTAACTTTAATTAATAATGTAACAATTAATTATAATGATTTGACAAAAATTCATTTTTGTGATTTTCTTTATGAAAAAGGAATTTATATTTACAAGGATATTTTATAAATGATTTATAATTTTAGTTTAGTTGATTTTCCTGAAAAGCCTGAATATAATTTCAGTTTAAAAAATTTTCCTAAAAAAAGAAAATATAATTTTAATTTTAGTATTTTTAATTAATTTAAATTTGAAAGCAAAAAACTAATGTATGCAACAAAAATTAAAATAAGTCAATTATATCCATCTAATAGTGATATTTTAAATAATTTGCAAGATAGATTTGAAAACCTAAGTATAGGTATGTATTCAATGAAAAAGAATAATTTATCTTTTATTAAACAACACTTTTCAGAAATTTATCCTGAATGTAAAATTAAATGGGATACAAAACTTTTTTGTAGTTGTGGATGTTCACCTGGTTATAGAGTGTTAATTAAACATGAATATCGTATTAAACCTGTAGTTTCTGCATATTATATTGAAGGTTTTCTATTTAACAAAGAAGATATTAAAAATAAACTTATTCCTAGTAAAGTATTATTAGGGAATCAATAATGAAAATAACGACACTTAAAAACATAGTGTATGAAATTTTAAAAGATGAAAAAATTTTACAATTAAATAAAATAAAAGATATTGCAAAATATACTGAAGAATCTTCAATAAGACATGCTTTGTTGGAGCAATGGAATTTATCTAATTACACAGATTTTAATGTTTATTTAAATGAAGATTATCAATGGGATTTAGTTAATTGTTATACGTCTATATCAAGTGATACAATTAAACGTGCATTAAGATATTTAGTTTTAAATGAAAAAAACTGGAATAATTTATCATATTTTGATGATTATAATGGTAATGGCTTGACTACTTTACTTTTACAAAGTAAAGGAATTAAAGATTTATCATATTATAATAATGTTGATTTTCAGATTAAATCTTTAAATAACATTTGTGATAAATTTGGGTTTGATAAACCTTATCATGATAAAGATAGACTAAAAAAATATGATGTATATTTTAGTCTTGAATGTATAGAACATTTTAAAAAGCCTTATGAATATATTGATGAAGTCATTAAATACATTAATGATGAAGGTTATTTAATTATAACTTTTAATGGTTTTAATTGGACTCCAGATTTATCTATTGGCCATTTTGATACATATATTAATGATGATGGTGAAAGTTATTCTGGAAAACAAATAAAGAAATTCTTATATAAAAGATTAGAAACACATGGTTTTAAATTAATTAAATCTGCATGTTGGAATTCAAATCCACAAATTTTTAAAAAAATATAAATAATTTATTTATAGCTTTGAAAGATTAAATTAATTGAATTTATCAGATGTAAAAAATCATATAAATAAATTTTTTATACTAAAAAAAGATTTTTCATTTTTTGATTTAAATTATAATGAATATACAAAATTACATAAAGATCAATGTTTTTTATTAATTGATTTTAAAGAATTAAAAACTACAAATTATAAACTTAAAAAATTCACAATTTATTTGAATAATAAATTTTTAATATTTAATGATGCTACAACTAATTTTATTGATATAATTGAAAAATTATAATTGATTTTAAAGTGCACATTTAAATTATATTATATATAATAAACTTATAATATACAAGAAAAAAATAAATATGTCAAATTATTTAGTAATGTTTTCAATAAATAATATTTTAAAATCTTCAATTAATACTGATAATATATCACTAATTTTAAATAGTATTGATTATTTTATTGATTGTAGATTTTATGAAACTTCTATTTCTAATAATGAATTAAACTTTTTTATTAAAGGAAATAAAAATGTAAATGATAATTTTATTTTAAAAATTATTTGTCAAAATGATTTACAATTAGTAAATCTTCAAAATAAAATTGAACAAAAAATAAATACAATGTGTAATTTTAATTAAAAGGAATATTAAATGAAAGAATCTGCATCTTTAATTATTGATACAATTTATAGTGAATTAATTTCTTCTTGTACTTCAAAAGAATTTGAACAACTAATTACAATTTCAATTAAAGATTTTGTTAAAAATAATTCATTGATTGATTCTTTTGAATTAATTAATTATATATCAAATATTATATATGAATATAATCTATGTGATTTGGGAGCAAATGAATATCATAAGTTAATAAATTTAGCACATATTCATTTTGATGTATTGAAGATTATTGAGTTAGATGATTTTCAAAAAATTAAAGGATATTTATTTGCTAAATAAAGATATAAATATTATTTCTATAAATGATTTAGATGTATCACACTTTAAAGAAATTGATTATTCTGAATATTTCAGACTAAATATATCAAAAGTTATTACAAGAACAATTAAAATAACTTATGGTAAAAGTGTTTATATAACTAAATATAAATTTTTAGTTACTTCTATTATTGATAATACTATGCTTAAATTTCTTAAAGATGAAAAATATATCTGTTTAGAAATTAATATTAGTAAATTATCTCCTAATTTAATTGAATATGCAGGATCAGAAAAGTTTTTAGGTGAATATATTATAAATTCAAAGAATAGTAGTTTACAAAATATATTTTATAATATTATTACTAAAGCTGATAATGATCTTAATCTTATTTTAAGTAATTATAGAGACTGTAGTATAGAGTTCTTCTAATATTATATTAATCTAAAAATAATTAATTTACAACTGTTAAAAAACAAAGGATAAAAAATGTTTTCAAAAGATACAAAACAATTTGATGAAGTAGATATTAAAATGTGGGCAATTGAACTATCATTGCAATCACTTATGACAGAAAAAACTTCTTCATCTCAACCATTTCAGATTACACGAAAAGATATTGTTTCAGTTATTGAACATGCACATATACTTAATTCATATGTTCAGTTTGACTTATTGCCTGAAGAGCTTGAGGGTGACTTTGATGAGTCAGAAGAATAATATTTAATTTAATTTTAAGCTACCAGTTTGTTTCAATTTTAATCTTTTAATAAAATGATTAAAACTATATTAATTTAAAAATAAAATAAAAATTTAAAAGAAAGAATGATTAATGTCAAAAGTAAGATTTGCTACAAATAAACTAATTGATCTTGTTGATGAAGGAATCCTTGATGCATATACTGTAATGGTTGCAGCACTAAACTATATGTCAGAATCAGATGTTGCAGATCTTGCACATGTAAATGAATTCTTCTATGAAGATGATGAAGATGATGATAGAGTTAAAGATGACGATGAAGATGATGAAGATTATGATGATAAAGATTCATACGAAGATGAATAATCTTTTTAAATAAAGTTTTACAATTTTCGTATATATGTTATGATAAACATATCAAACGCACTAATAGCTCAGTAGGAAGAGCATCGGCCTTCTAAGCCGCAGGTCGCAGGTTCGATCCCTGCTTAGTGTATTAAATATATTTTATTTTAAAATTTAATAATATGGGCGTGTAGCTCAGTGGTCAGAGCGGCCGGCTCATAACCGGTTGGTCGTGGGTTCAATCCCCTCCGCGCCCATTTAAATATATTGATGAAAGACTATATAATGTTTACTATGATATATTGTCCTGATCTTAAGTTCTATATAGGACAAACACAGGTAACACAAATATTATGGGAAAAAATTATGTGTGATAATCCAAGCACTCATAAAGGAAAAAATTTTCCAGTAAATTATATATCTTGGTTTGATTGTATAAAATTTTGTAATAAATTAAGTGAAATTGAAGGTTTAATTTGTGCTTATAAATTAGAAATATCTTATGATGAAATAGTAAATGAATTAGAACCTAATGTGATCTTAAATAAAGAATCTAATGGTTATAGACTTCCAACAGAATCTGAATGGGAATATGCAGCAAAAGCAAATATGGATTTAAAATATTCTGGAAGTAATATTCTTGATGATGTTGCATGGTATAAAGAAAATTCTGATAATTTAATATATTCTGTGTCTTTGAAAAAACCAAACGCATTTGGCATTTATGATATGAGTGGCAATATTTGGGAATGGTGTAATGATGATTCTGGTGATATTAATCACCAGTTTAATGGAGATAAATACAGAATAGTTAAAGGTGGTTCTTCTTTAAGTGATAAAGAAGATTGTTCAATATCATATCGTTATTTATATGCAGCACATAATAAATCAATGGTAACAGGTATGCGTCTTTGCAAATCAGCATAATTTCTAATTAAATTTAGTTAATAAATAAAAAAGATTATTTTACATTTTGCTGTTATTGATTATTATATTGAATAAATAAAGTGCATTAAAGATCTTTTAAATATATAATAAATCTATAAGGATTCTTAACTCAATAGGTAGAGTAGCGGCCTTTTAAGCCGTAAGTTCTGGGTTCGAGCCCCAGAGGATCCAATTAATGGGGAATAGTTCAATGGTAGAACGGAGGACTTTGGATCCTCATATCTAGGTTCAATTCCTGGTTCCCTAATATGCCAATATGGTGGAATAGGTAGACACAGAAGACTTAAAATCTTCCGACTGCAAAGTTGTACCGGTTCAAGTCCGGTTATTGGTACTTATAATAATCTAATAATATTAGATATTATAATGCATTATAATATAATGCAAAATTACAATTAAATTAATTAATAAATGCTTTGATTAAAAGGTTTTAAAAAATCATAAATTCAAGAATTACAAATAATAATTGGTTACAATTGACAATAATGTCAGACGTAGCACTAGATCAAATTAGAAGTTTTCAAATTAGTTATGATAATAATAAATTATATGATTTAATTTCTTGTCTTGAAGAAACATTAAAAAGAATTAATTGGGTCAATCAAATGTTTCATCTTTCTAAAGATGCAAAAGATATATATTATTCTGTTGACACGTGTGTTTTTGGTAGTTTTGTAACAACTACTTATCATACTATTTATAGAATTAATTTGATTTATAAATCTTCTATTATTACATTTTCATTTAATGAATTAAATGATTTAATAAAAAATATTAAACAATTAGTTAAAAAATAAATTTAACAACTTATTAATAATGATTATAATGATAAATATTACGCCCCTTTAGCTCAGTTGGTAGAGCACACGCCTTGTAAGCGTGTGGTCGTAGGTTCAAGTCCTACAAGTGGCATATGCTCTTTTAGCTCAGTAGGTTAGAGCAATCGGCTGTTAACCGATGTGTCTTAGGTTCAATTCCTAAAAAGAGCGCTAAATGCGGAAATAGCTCAATGGTAGAGCGTCAGCCTTCCAAGCTGAATGTTGCGAGTTCAAGTCTCGTTTTCCGCTTATCTTCCCGTCATCTAGAGGCCAAGGATTCAGGACTTTCAATCCTGCTACACGGGTTCGAATCCCGTCGGGAGGAATTTATGTATAATTCAACTATAATTAAAATTATAAACATATTAAAATTTCCACCTCAAAGTTTAAATAGTAATGTTTATACATTTATAAAATCATATGTTTTTTGTTTTAAATTTAAACATAATGATTTTTATATTAATTGTAACATTGAATTAAATTATAATTTTAGCAAATATATAAAAATAACATTTTATTCTAATGAATGTGATGTTCATTTATTAAAAAATGAAATTAATTATTTAAATAATTTTATTTGTTATACAAAAAATAATTCTAATTATCTTGAATTATTAATTGATATTCATGGATGTTACTATAATGAATTAATTAATATTTTAATTTTACTCTCAAATAAATTTGAAATTATACCTTTTTATTACAATGAAGAATAAAACAAATAAAGGTTAAAATGATCATTTGTAAAATCACAAAAAATGAATATTTGCAAATCGTATATCTTAATGATAATAACGATATAGATTCAAATATAATACAATTTAAGATTTCTATTAAAGAACTTGTTAATATTGAAAGTTTTATTGAAAAAGGTATAAAAAGAATAGAAAATTGTTTTGGTCTTAAAGAAGAAATATATGATGTAGATATAATTGCAGAAGGACAATATTGTATGTGTTTATATCATATAAATCAAAAAGTAGTCCTAGTAATTAAAGGAGAAACAATTAAATTACATTTCAGTCTTTTATCTTTATTAAAAGAAGAGATTAACAAACTTATTAAAGTAACTTATTAGCAAATTTATTTTAGTAATAATTTAATTTTGGATAAATTAATGTTTAATGAAAAATTATTAATGAAAATAATAAGATGTGCTAATTTTATTCCTCAATATAGATTTAATGAAAATAATTCTATTTATTATTCTTTTTATTCATGTTTTTATTTTAATAATCAACTAATAAATTTAGCTCTTGATGTAAGAGAATTTAATATAAATAAAGGATATATAATAATTTCAGTGTTAAATTTAACAAAGGATCAAATAAATAATATTAAAAATACGTTTGAATTTATCAAAAACAGTATTGAATATCAGGATTCTTATAAATTAGATTCATATTATTTAGAAAAATCATTTATATTTGATGATGAAAATCAAGTAAATAATTTATATATTTTCTTAGAAACATTAAAAAATAACAATAATTTATTTCCTTATGAATTTGAATAAAAATAAAAAAAATTTATGAATATTTATATTTGTATATTTAAAGTGTATATATTTAAAATTTTATATATAATAAAAGTATAAGGATTCTTAGCTCAATTGGTTAGAGCAATTGCCTCTTAAGCAATAGGTTTTGGGTTCAAGTCCCAAAGGATTCATTACAAAGAAAAGAAAATGATTAATACAATATATACTGAAGATTTATTTTTTGATATGTGTTTATTTTCAATATACATTACAGCATTTAATTTATACTTTGATAGTTATGTATGTAATAAATTAATTAATGAAAAATGGAAATTTAATACATTTAAATATATATTTAATTTATTAATTTCAATTGTATTGAATAATACAATTTTTTATTTTATAAATTTTTATGTTATTATATTTTTTATATTTAATGTCTTATTGTATATTGCTGTTAAAAATCACAAAACAATTGTTTTGCTAAAACATTTAGCATATTTACTCAGAAAAAAATTAATTATATTGGTAAAATAAAATGTATTATAAAATCATAACAGATAATGATTGGTTTGTTATAGATGCAAATGATTTATATAGATGTTTACAAATGTCTAAAAACAAAATAAATATCATAAAGTATGAACATAAGCATTGGAAAAGTCAAAACAAAGAAAAAAATAAATTTGATGAATATTCAGTTAAATCTTACAATGAATGGATGAAATTAAATAATGTTTAAAACTTTTATTTTTAAAATGTTAATGTTAAGTTGTGATAGTATTGATCAGTTAATTGATTATGAATATTTTGTTTGTAATAATTCATATGAAAGTTATAATGAAAAAACTGATATAATTAAAATCAAAGAAAATTGTGAAAATATTAATGTTATTTTAGATTTTTATTTTGATAACTTTGAAAGTCAATGTAATTTTGACAATGAAGATTTTACTTGTTAAATAAAAATGAAATATTATTAAAACTTGAAATAATAAGATTAATTTCTTTATGTAGAGTTGCATATAAAGAAATTGATGTATTAGAAGATATAATTATAGAAAATGATTCATTATTTAAAAGATGTGATGAATTTAAAAATGCATTAAAACAAAACAATAAAATAAGTTATTCACATGAATTTCCTGATTTAATTGAAGAAGAAAAATTATTATTTGATTATTTGCAAAAATTTGAAAGTTAAAAATGTCAAAACAAAAGAAAAATAAAATTAAAAATGAAGTAAATGAAACTATTAATATGATTTTAAATCCTGTTGATGAAAGTACATCAAATGATGAATATGATATTAGTATAACTAAACATGATTATTTTTTATCAAAAAGTAATGTTGATCATCCACAACATTATCATCCTGGACAATATGAGGCAATTAAAGTTATTGATGCATGGGAATTAGATTTTTATCTTGGTAATGCATTGAAATATATTTCAAGAGCAGGTTTAAAAGATAAAGATAAAGAAATTGAAGATTTGCAAAAAGCAATTTGGTATATTCAAAAATTTATTGAAAAACGAAAGTAAAAATTAAAATGTTTTGTATAGTTTATAAAACAAAAAAGAATGTTTCAGCATTTGAAGATAATTTTTCAACTCTTGAAAGAGCACAAATAAGAATGAAATATTTCTTTAAAAATAAAAATTTAAACTATATATTTGTTTTAAAATCTAATAAAGATACAAACAAAATTAATCTTATAAAAGTAGATGAATATATTGAGAATTTAGATTTAAATAATATAATTTTTTGGTGGAAAAATGAAAATTATAATTTAAATTTAGATTTTGAAAAAATAAAATTAAATTATTTTGATTTTAATCAATAGAATTAATAAATTCTAATAATTGTTTATTTGATGCACCAAAAGAAATATCAGATTCTTTTGAAGTAAAATTTATATTTCCACAAACTTTACCTTGTTTATTAAATACAATTGAACCAGATGCTCCTTGATGTATTTTAATTGTATATACATTAACATTATCTTCATTACTTATTGGATTTAAAGTTTCACCTAAAAAAAATCCACTTCTAATTGGAACAGCATTTGGAAAATAATAACCAGAAGAAACTGAAATATTTAATATTTCATCACCCCAATCACATTCAGTTTGTTCTATTTGAATTTTTTTACCCCATGTATTTTTTGATCTTATTTCGCATAAATCATTTTTAATATTAATTTTGTTTTTTGATATTAATTTATGTGAATTACCATAAAAATCAGTAACATAATTTTCTATTGTAAAAGTATAAAGATTTAACATATCAGAAGATATTAAATTACTATTTATTAAATTTTCTTTTAATGTTGTTTCTAAATCAATAAATTTAAATTCATCAAATAAATCTTCGCATACATGATTTGATGTTATTAAAATTGTTTCATTATTATTATGTTTAATAATATGTGAACTTGCTTTTAATATTTTATATTCTTTTAATAATTCATTTATTAATTCAATATTAATTCCTAAAAATTCTTTATTATTTAATATTGAAAACATAGGTTTTAATTGATAATAAGAATTAATATATCCGAAACTTTCTTTATAATCATTTAATATATTTTTAAATCCGCAATTAAACAAAAAAATAAAAATAATAAAAAATATTTTTTTCATAATATAAAACAACTTTCAAGTTATTATATTAGTAAATAATATAAAAAAAATCAAATAAAGGAAATTTTTTATGGCATTAAATAAATCGCAATTAATTAAAGGAATTAAGGATTTTCAAACTGATGGAGATGCTGCAAAATTAGCAAATGCGATTGATGAATATATTAAATCTGGTCAAATTATTTTTAATCCACCACCACAAACAGTAGTTGGAACTGCAGGACCTTCACCTGTTGTTGCACAAACTGTTCCTGTTCCTTTTGTAATTACTTTGAATTCTTCAATTTCTTAAATATAAAAGTGCATTATATAAAATAATTTTATATAATAATTTAAAAGATAAAGGAATAAATTGAAACAAAAATCTATTAAAGCTGAAATACGTGATAAATTTTCTGGTAAAGGAAATGCATGGATTAAAATTCCAAATTCAAGTATTGCTTATTCTATTATTGATGAAAAATTAAATCAAAATATTGAATTAACTAGTAAAATTAAACAATGTTTTATAAATGCAGGTTTTGCATGGTTAAGGTTTTCTAAACCTGGTGAATCAATAACAAACCCAACAATTCTCTTTGAATTAAGATTTAAAGGTTCAAAAATAGATCATCCAGATTTTTTGGTTGAAATACCTTATGAACAATGTAAAAATTTAAATTCATTAGGTACTACTCCTTTTAAACTAAAACTTGAAAATTTAATTGAAAATGAAGATGATAACATTGAAACAAATGAAATAAAACAAAAAGTTATATCAAGACAAGATAAGAAAGATATTCTTAAAGAAGAAAATATTGATATTGATATTACTCAAATATCAGGTTTAAAAGAAACAATTAATCTTTTTGATGATGATAATACTTCTACAAAAAATAAGTTTGATTATAAAGAATATATAAATCAACAACTTAAAAATGTAAAAGAAATAGAATATACAAATGCATCAGTTGATGAAGTTAATGATTTTATTGAATTTTTAAAACTTGAAGGTGTTTATAGTGAAAAAATTTAAAGAACTAAAAACAAATGATTTTGTTTATTTTAAAAATAAATCTGGTTCAGCATCAACAGTAAAACTTAATAATAATTTAATATATTTTGTTCCTTCTAAACATGGTATGCAAGTATTAGAAGGAACAAGAAAACCTATTGTAAAACACGAAAGATTTACAGTTGCAGATATTATAATTCTTAAAAAAGATATAGGTGAAAAAAGAATAGTTAGAATTAATTTAATTAGACATGCAGATTCAACAATCGTAAGAATTAGTGAAAAAGAATTTATAAAATATTTTTATGGATTTTAAAATGGATGAAATACAAAAAGTAAAAAAAGGTGATATGTTATGGGTAAAATTAAAAAACGCTAGTTATGATTACGGATATGGTGAAGTTATTAATTTTTGGTTTGATGAAAAAATAAATGATAATATTTTTGAATTTCATTGTTTAGTTAATGGTGGTTTAAGAATGGGATTAAGTAAAAATATTATTGATAAACCAACAGCTAGAATGATTTCAAAAATGCATGATGAGCAAGCTGGTATAAAATCTGTCTTAAAGATTAAAAATTAATTCTGGAATGATTTTAGATATTATTAAGTGCATATTTTATATTATATTAATATAATATTTAAAAGATCAAATAAGAATATAAAATATAAAGGTATAAAATTGAAGCTTCCAAATGGCGTCTTAGAGTTAGCAATGTCTCAGGCACTTAAGTCTCCTATGACTCATAAGCATGGTGCAGTTATCTTTAAAGGCAATACAATCCTTGGAGCAGGTTATAATTTCTATATGGGTCCTCCTAGTCCTAATCATAGACAAGTTTCAATTCATTCAGAAAAGGATTGCTTAAAGGGTCTAAGAGGTGATTATATTTATGGTGCAAGTGTTTTAGCAATAAGAGTACATAGTAATGGTACGCTTTTGCATGGTGCACCTTGTACTGGTTGTAAGAAGTTAATGACAAGAAAAGGTGTTAAGAAGGCTTTTTGGTTTGATTCTGATGGCAATTTAAATTGTACTATTCTTAACTAATTTAGGATTCAAATAATGAATAATGAATACAATGACATTTATAATGAAATAGAAAATGCTTTAAGTATTGCTTTACAAAATCTTGAATTAAAAAATATTAAACCTAAAAAAGTAATGCTTAAAACAATCGTATCAGATATTCTTAATTCTGATACGCATAATATTTCAAATATTTTGTCATTTTTTCAAGGTAGAGGTAATGGTTGGATTAGAATAAATGTAAATGATTCATGTGATATATGGAATAAAATTAAAACATATCTTACTGTAGAAAAAGATAATGAATATTTTTATCAATATTCAAGTTATCTAGACTTATTTGAAGATAAAGGTTTTGCATGGTTAAAATTTTCACATGTTACAAAAAGATATATGCAATTTCAATTGAGGTTTTTAGGTTCAAGAAATGATGCACATTTAAAGATTAATATTAAAAATGATAAATTTAATTCTTTAATTAATCTTGAAGGTGTACCACATAAAATTCAACTAGAAAGTGGTTATGGATTTAATAAATCTGAACTTAAACAAGTAACACATGAAAAAATTGATTTAGGTAATTCACCTTTTATTAATATTATGGAATTATAATGCAAATTAAACGTCATAAAATAAATATTAATGAATTAGATGATTTATGTTTATATGTTTTTAATTTACTAAAACTACAACAAATTAATCAAAATTTTATTTGTGCAGGTGGTTTTGCAAGATTTATTGCAAATAAATTATTATTTAATAATAAACAATCAACTAAAGACTATTTTAATAAAAATGGTGATATTGATTTATTTTATGTAAATAATATAAATACAAATAATAAAGAATATATCTTTAATAATATTGCAAGATCAATAGATTTTTTAGTAAAAGATATTAATTATAAAAATCGTACTTCATCAAATGAAAGTGTTTTTTCAAGAAACGTTTTTGTTTTTTATGAAAATGATATTTCACCATACACATGTTTTAAATTTCAATTTATTGATTTTATTAAATTTAATTCAATTGAAGAATTATTTAAAACTTTTGATTTAGAAAATTCAAAATGGGTTTTAGAGTTTAAAAACAATAATTTTTATTTATGTTATACTGATACTGCATACGAATCAGATTTATTACATCATTTAACAATATGTGATACTGAAACAAATCAATTTCTAGCAGGTAGACTTTATAAATATATAAAACATAAAAATTGTGAAAAAGGATTAAATTTACAATCAATTAAATTATTTAATGAATTTATTATGAAACCAGTTTATGATAATTGGAATGAAGATAATATTGTTTTATATAATAAATGGCATAATAATTTTATTCTTACACATAAGACAATGTCTTCATTTAAAGATGAATTATCTAGAAAAACACTTGAAAGATTAATTGCATGCAATTTAATTAATAAAAACAATTTATCATTTTTATTATTATTTTCAAATAGATGGTCTATTAACATTTATCAAAATTATAATATAAAATCAGAAGATTGGTCAATACATAATATTAAGATTATTCAACTAATGAGTTAAAAGAAATGAAAATTGCAAAAATAAATATTAAATGGGATTTTTCTAATACAGAATTTGAAAATGTACAATATAAAAAAGCAATAAAAATATGTGAATTACCTGAAATTATAACAATACCATTTTTTGATAAATTAAAAGATAATATTGAAGATTATATTCATTCTCAATATGGATTTAGTCCTAAAAAATATTCAATTGTATTTAATGATAATTAAAGTGCAAATATAAATAAAATATAATATTATTATTTTATAATAAAAAGGAAAAACTATTTTGTTAGAAAAAATTGATGATTTAAAATATCAATTGCAAACTTTGCAACTTCAATTAAATTTGTTTGCAATGAAAAAAAATAAATCAAATTCTGATATTTCTGATTATTTTAATATTTATCAAAAATTAATATACATAGAAAATGAATATAAAAAGTTAATTAATCAATAAAAATGAAAAAATTAATTGATAAAAAATTTGAAAATATATCTCATAAATGGTTTTTTATTGAAATTGATTCAAAAAACTTTAATATAATAAAAGAAAAAATTATAATTTTCGTAAATGAAAATTATAATTTAAAAGATGAATTTAAAAATTTAATTACACATTTTAAAAGAAATGGTTTTGCATGGATTAAATTTATTAAATATCAAGGAAGAAATGAAGATATAAATTTTATATGTCAATTAATAACTGAAAATGATATTAAACTTGAATTTAACTTAGATGCTAAAATTATTATAGAATCAGAATTATTAGATGGAACTCCAAAATCTTTAAATTTATTTTCAGATAAAATAAATAAAAAGAAAAATAATTGGAAAAAACCAGATGATGGTTTTAATGATAATTTTAGTATTCCTATTGATGAAGAACTAACAGAACAAGGTTATTTATTATATAAAGATTTTCATCAAGAATTAAAAAATAAAAATATAACTCTTGAACAATGGCATAATCAAAGAGGTGGTCCTAATTGGCAAAAACTACCTCATCACTTAAAAGATCTTATTAATTAATTTAATATAAGGAAAGAAAATTAAATGTTGATTGCTGATAAAAATAAAGAAACACTTAAAAGTTTTTTTGCAGAATTTGATGAACTTAAGAAAAAATTTAAAATTAAACTTGATATTATTGATGCAGAAATTAGTGATAATGCAGGTTATCTTGGAACATTAGAAGATAATATAGATTGTTATTCAATTGTTTCATATAATGAAGAAGAAATTTTTTCTACTAAAAAGAAATAATAATGGACTTTACACATTCAAAAATTCTATTTGTAAATAGAAACTTAACATTAACAAGTGTATATGATCATTTTACTTTTAAAAATAATTATATTGTACAAACAAACATTTTAGGTTCATTTAAAAATGAATTACTGAATAAACTTAAAAACGTATCTTCAGATAATGAAGCAATTAAAATTACAATAAATTTTCTTAATGAAAGAAATAATGATGTGGAAAACAGGAACAAACGAATTTATTAATTTAAATGATATGAATTCTATAATTAAAGATCACATTGATAAAAGCGGTCAAATTATTATAGGTTCTGATTCAATGCTTACAAGCGAAAAAATTATATTCGTTAATGCAGTTTGTTTAATTGGTAAAAATTCACCTCATCATTGTAAATTTTTCTATAATAGATATATTGAAAAAGATCAATCAAACAAAAATCTAATGGTTAGATTACTTAATGAAACAATGACTTCTTTAAAAATTGCAGAAGAAATTAAATTAAATAATCAAAACGCAGATATTGAAATTCATATTGATGTAAATAATAGTTCAAAATTTTTATCAAATAAATACGCATCTTCAATTATTGGTTATATCACAGGTTCAGGTTATAAATATAAAATCAAACCAGATGCATTTGCAGCAAGTTGGCTTGCAGATAAATATTCAAGGCCTTCAAAATCATATATACAAAGAAATATGTCATAAAAAATAAAAACACATGTATGATAATTTAAAAGGAAAATTAATAAATTACAATAATAAAAAAGATGAAATTATTGTTTTAAACAAATCAGTTTTTTTTTATAATGTAAATTATTTATTAACAGTTAATTGTTATTTAATTGTCGATATCACTTATACTGGTTTATATTATAAAGCTAGTTTATTATTTAATAATGAAATTTTATTTGTCAATATTGATAAAATTACAAGATATATTATTGAATAACCTACCTATTACAGGAGGTTTTAAAATGAAAAATTTTATTATTATAAAATCTGATGATATGATTGAAGAAATATCTAAACACAAGATTCTAATTTTTGAAAATGTAAAAAACTATGAAGAAGAAATATTTTCAAAATTAGAATTAGGTATTAGTCATAAAGAAATGGAAACATATATAACAAGTATCGGAGGAAAATTTGATTTAATCTTACTTGATCATTTAATAAAATTTTATCAAAAAAATAAATAAAAAAAATTATACATTTTCATTTTTGTGTTTATATCTATTCCAGAAAATTTAGGAGAAAACATGTCTTATTCATCATTTCCTTATTATCCATTGTCAACCTCAAACGAAGTAAATAAATTAGTCGATAACATCATGAAAACATATAAAATTGATAATAAACAAACACAATATGTTTCACATTTCACAGATACATCTGCAGTATATAAAATTTCTGCACCAGGATATGCAAAATCAGATCTTTCTATTGATTTTGTTGATGATGCATTACATATTACATCTACAACTGAAAATGATTTCGGTTCAAAATTAGATGTTAAAATTTTAGTAAAACATAAGAAAAATTTTGACTTTGAAAAAATGTCAGCAGTTTATCTTGATGGTGTATTGAAACTTACTGTTCCTCTTCTTAAAGAACAAAAGAATACTTTTAAAGTTCAAATAATCTAAACAAAATATTAATATTAATTATATTTTAAACGCAACAAGTTTTAACTTGTTGCGTTTTTTTTTAAGGTTTTTTTATGATTAAAAATTTTTTAAATATTTTTAAAACATTTGATTCTTTTTTAAAGTGGCAATTATTTATAGGTTTTTTTGGTTCTTTAACATGGGCATTAATAATACCTTTAATGAATAAATTACAAGGATTATATTGGACAACTGCATTTATATCTATTTCATATATGTTTAATAACTTTTCAGGTTTTATTATTCCTTTATTCAAAGGAATAAAATTAAATAAAATAATGTTATTTTATATATTAACATCAATAATTTATTTATTTAGTTTGTCTTTTTATTTTATCAATATAAATGCTTTTTTAATTATTGAATCTATTGTTAGTTTTTGTTTTTGTATTTGTTATCCTGTATTAGCAATTTCATGGGAATTATATGTAATTAAAAAATATAACATTGAAACATTTGAAAATTTTCGTTATTGGGAAGGTATTCGTTCAAGTTTTGGACATATTTTAGGTTCAATAATAATAGCAATTATTACTTTATTTTTTGATATTAAATCAACATTAATAATAACAAGTGTTTTTTTGTTATTAATGATAATAATACAATTATTTAACTGGTTTAAATTTTATAAAAATATTGAATAAATACTTTATGTTATATAGTCTGTACTTCATCGAAATACACAACTAATAGTTATTTTTTCTAGTGTTTTTTATTTATGTTTATTTATTATATATTCTTCGTGTTATATAGTCTGCAAAACATCAAAAACGAAACAATTGCATAAAATTCTTACAGTATTTTTTTATTCAATAAATTCGAAATTATCTTTATATAAATTAATAATATTGTTTTCTATTAATATTGAATAAAAAAATAATTTTTTATCAATCAAATAATTTGATTCTTTTATTATTAAACCAATTTTTAATTCTTTGTTTTTAGTTTTTAATTTAACTAATTTATTTATCATTTTTTATTTATCCTAACTTATTATATATTCTTCGTGTTATATAGTCTGCAAAACATCAAAAACGAAACAATTACATAAAATTCTTACAGTATTTTTTTATTCAATAAATTCAAAATCACTTCTAAATAAATGAATTTTTTGATTATTAATTAAAATATTATACATGATAAATCCTGTTTCAAATTTTTTAATTTCAATAATTAAACCAATTTTATTGCAAAACTTTATATATTTATTAATATGTTTTATATTATTATTAACAATAATTAATTTATTTATCATTTTTTATTTATCTTTATTTGTTATATATTCTTTGTGTTATATAGTCTGCAAAACATCAAACCTCTGCAAGAATTTTATTTTCTTGCAGAGGTTTTTATTTAATAAATTCAAAATCATTTCTATAAAAATTAATTTTTTGATTATCAATTAGAACATTATAAACAATAAATCCTGTTTCAAGTTTTTTAATTTTAGTTATTAAACCGATATTGTTACAAAACTTTTCTAACATTATATTATATTTTATATTGTCATTAACAATAATTAATTTATTTATTTCACAAGTATTCAAAATATATTCCCTTAAATTTACATGTCTCTTTCTGAATCGTAAATTGTTTTAATAACAGGAAATCTTAAACTTATTTCTCCAAATTGATTTGTTGTTTCTTCAAAATATTGGATACACACTGTTTTGCCAATAATGTCTTCAGGATATAAATGATAATATTTTCTTTGTTCAATTGTAAAACCACTACCTACATTGACTTTATTTCCTTTATGTTCAATGATAATTGAACTCAACATTTCTTCCTCAATTTCTTTTCCATTAACTACATATCTGAAAGGTGCAAATTCAACACTTTTAACAATATATTCATCATCATGAAATAGTTTTATTTTTAATATATCTCTTGATCTTTTGCCTTCATATTTTGTATTTTTTCTTGCAATTAAACCTTCCCAATTAGATTTTGATTTATCATTTTTAAAATTATCAATAAACAAATCCATTTCAGTTTGTGAAAAAACTGGTGTTTGTTTTAGTATTTCTATATATTTTAAATCATTAATAAGATTTAATTTATTAATTCTTTGTGAAAGTGTATTATTTGATTTGCATTTTTCAAAATCTGACATGTCAATATAATCAAATACATAATATTTAAAGTCAGAAATTTTATGATCTTTTTTTCTTATTTCTTTCATTAAACCTTGAAAATCATCATGAGTATCAGATGATTTACAAATTTCACCGTCTAATACACATGAAGAAATATTTAATTTTTTAATTTCATCTTTTAAATTTTCTAGAGTTTCAAATTCTTTACCTGCTCTACTTAAAAATTTAATATTTTTATTTTCATCAATAATTGTTAAACATCTAACGCCATCAAGTTTTCTTGAAATAAACCATGGTTCATCAAAAGAAATTTTTGATTTAACTTTATCATTATAAGATTCACCTAATGCAATTGAAAATTCAGGAATTAAGTTATTAAATACTTTATTAATAACTTTTGCGCCTATCCTAATTTTTAGATCTTTATCAATGATTAAATATAAAAGATCATTATATTCATTATTGTTATAAATAAAACCATTTGCAGCTGAAATTGCTGCATGTCCTGTTAATTGTCTTGTATTTAGTTTGTCTAATAGTGAAAATAATTCATCATTATTATTTTTATCACATAAATCATTTCTTTTAATTAAATTTGCAGATGTAATTCCAAAATTTATAAAAGGACTATAAGCATAGTATAATACTTTTTTAATATCACCAGAAGCTTCTGATAGTACTTTAATTTTATCATTTGTTGAACTAGTTCTGTTTATATTATTTAGAAAAGAAGTTATTTCTTGAATCATTTATTTATTTCTTTTTGTGTTTTTAAAATAAAAATGCCTTATTATGATTAATCATAATAAGGCACATATCAATTAAATTAATTAAAATAAGTTATTTTTAACGTACGTAAAGATCAGCCTCAGCTGATATTGCAACTGCTTCTAGAAATTCATTTGCATAATAACTAATATCTTTTACAGAACGTTTAATTTTTGCAACTTTTTCTAGTGCATCTGTTGGAGATTCAGATGTAAAAACATACCTTACTTTTTCTTTATCATAATCAGACAAGCCATGATTGTCAAGAGTAATTTCATAACGCATTTTTTTATCCATAATATTTGTTTTCCTTTTAATTTGTATATTTTTTAGCAGCAACTTGTGCTTTTTCAATTGTACTAAATTTACCAATATATGTCCAACCTGATGACCACCTATTTTCAGCTTTACAGTATAGCTTTACGTAGTTATCAAATTGTTCTATTTTAAATGTTTCTTTATTATAATTATAAAGCATTTTTTTGTATTGTTTATTACCTTATTGCATTTTAATTACAAAATCTTTTGTATCTTTTTCAAAGAATAAATTACTATTAGGAATTAGAATAAAACCTCTTTTTAAACCATTTGAAAAATTAGGTTTTGCTGCACATCCATCTGTTAAAATTAGATAACCATCAAACTTGCTTTTATTTTTAATTGCATGATTAGTTGGTGCATTAAAACAAGTACCTCCTGAAAGATGTCTTACTGGTGGAAATCTTTTGCCTTTTTTCCAAAGAAAACCAGATGATTCATCTACTTGTGTGTCAAATTTATACAAGTAAAAATCAGTGTTTCTTGAAAGATAACTAAGTTCAGAATAAACTTTATTTAAAGTGTCTTCACACATTGAACCACTTTCATCAACATAAACTGCAATTGTAGGTCTATAATCTTTTTTAACTCCAGGATGAATATTTGGATATTTTCTATTTGATTTCTTAATAGATGATAATCTATCATTACTTTTTGTATATGCACAAAATCTTTTAAGCAATTCTTTCCAATTAATTGTATTGGAAAACATTTCTGCAAGTTCTTTTCTTAATTCATTTGAAACTGAACCCCATCCATTTTTTGATGCTTCATTTGTGGCAGATTTAATAATATCTTTGATTTTTTGTTTGAAATATTCTTTTTCATCTTGAGAAAGTTCATCCCAACCATCGTGATCATCAAATTGCATATTAAAATCGCCTTCACCTTTCATATGTTCATCTAATTTTTGAATTGCATTTGTTTTCATCAATTCTTCAAAATAGTATTCAGATGTTTTATTTAAAGGAAATTTTTCAATTTGATCTGAAAGATCGTTATAAGCTTGAATTGCCTCAATTGACATTTTTAGAGATTGTTCAGGAGTTAATTCAGGCAATCTTTGTGCAGGCCTTAAACAAAATTCAGGTAATTCTTTAATTGAAATCAAAGAATTAATTGCTAAATCTGTTGCATAATTCCAAACTTTATGTGGTTCTCTTTTCCTGTCTGTTGTATGATTATATACTAAATGTAAACATTCATGTTTTAATACACCTTTAATTTCAAGATCAGATAATGATGCAAAGAATTTTTTATTCCACCACATTTTAATATCATTATCTTTACACAAAACACCAGCAGTTGGAATTTCTTCTGTTTCAATATTAGTTAATGATCTAAGAATCCTAGAATAAAAAGGTTCATTCCACAACAATTCAATTAAATGTCGTGAAAGATTAAATGAATCAATTTTATCTTGAGAAACTTCTTTATTTAAGTAAATATCAGTTGATGTGTTTTGTGACATATTATTTCCTTATTAATTAATTTTATTAAGTAATTGATTATTGTTGTTAACAATATCAACAATATAATCACCAATATACTTATGAAAGCTTTTAATTGATTCAATATTTTTATTCATTGAAACTTGTGCCCAAAGATGCATTAGCATTTCTTCAGAAATTGATTTACCAAATTTTGCAAGGTTTTCTCCTTGTGTAAGATTTAGACTATTAATCTTTGAATATTCACCAATTCTTTCAATTAGATCATTAATTCTATCATTTGTTAGTTTTGATACTTTATCTTTAAATCTATCAAATGAATTAACAATATCTTCAGGTGTAACATTTAGACTATATTTTTGTACAAAGTCAGTAAAATCAATTGCTGCTTCAATACCAATAAAACCTTCTGCAATATTATAAATTAGATGTTTGTTAGTATCAGATTTGTTTTCAAGATCAAGATTACAATAAGTAAGTGTTTCATTAAATCTTGTCCAAGAAGCAGGTGTAGGGAATACTTTACCAGGAGCAATTTTTGTAATATCAGGTGCAAAATGTGCTGATTTTGTTTTAAGAAAATCTGTAATTAGATAATTAACATTATTTGATTTTGCCCATGAAATCCAATCATCTACTGATGTTTCTACATCAATTGTCCAAAACCTACGCAACAATGCAGGATCAATATCATTTACATCATATTCAGATCCATGATTTACTGCAGCAAAGATTTTTGTATTTGGATGAATACTATAAGGAACTCCATTTTCATCATTACCTAATTGACGATCAAGAATAAGTTGAAAAAATGCTTGTTGTACAGGAGGCAATGAACGATTTAGCTCATCTAGAAATAGAAGAACAGGCTCTTTACATGCACGAACAAACCAAGAAGGCATGCAAAAAGTCATAATATTATTTTTCTTCATTCCTTCAACATCAGGATAACCACCTACATCTCCTTCTGACATTGTTGAACCACGCACATCAATTAATTGCAAATTATTATTTGCTGCAATTTGTGCTGCAATAGCTGATTTACCAATACCAGTTGCACCCCTCATAAGGACTGCAATATGTGGTGGAATGTTTGATACTGTACGAATAAAAGTAGAAATGTTCAATTTTGTTCCTTATTGTTAATTAATCTTTAATTGATGATTTATTATATAAATAAAAAAAATATTATGCACTTATTAAAATCTAATCTGAATTATCAAAATTATTAAACATAAAGTAAAACATATTAAGTTTTTAAACGTTAAACAGTTTTCTTTAAAAAATATATAAGCAAAAATTGGTAATAATAAATTTGATAAACTAAAAAATATAAATTTAGTTGTCATTATTGAATTTGTTGTTTTCATTACAAATTCATGACATTTTATAAATAAAAGACTAGTAGGTATTGAAAAAATTAAAACTGATAAGACATGTTTATCTTCCCACCATTCGTTAATAAATTGTAAATTACTTTGTAAAAAAGATGCAAATGATGCAATTACAAAAAATATAACTAATATTAATATGTCAATTTTATTATTTTACACCGATTCTTGCAACTTCTTCAAAACCTTCTTTTTTCAGATCAAGAAAAAATGTCCATCCTGAACCGCCAAATCGATTTTTAATTGTCTCAAGTACACGCAAACCTTTAAATGTTTCATCTTTCTTTTCAATAGACAAATGAAGCATTGAATCAACCATATGCTTGAGTTTTTGTGAACCTGCCATATTACCGCTTTTATTTACTTGTCCAATACAAATAATATTAATATAATGTTGTTTTGCATAATCAGTTAACATTTGTAGTGATCTAATAGCTGATGAACCATTGATCATATCATCGCCATATTTACCATCATTAAGAGTTTGCAATGAATCTACAATAAGGAAAAAAGGTTTTGTAGGATACATTTTCCTTAGTGTATCACAATTTTGAAGTAATGTTGGTACCATTGTTTCTTGACCTGCAACGAAACCAGAAGAAAGATTTAGCCTTTCACATGTCATTTTTACTTGGTGTAGACTTTCTTCTGCAGTGTTAAATAAACAACAATATCCCATTGATGTTAGTGCATTTGCAAGTTCAAGTGTAAGAGTTGTTTTTCCTGCACCTGGTTCTCCTGTAAAAAGAGTAATTGTTGAAGGAGTAAAACCTTCACCACCAAATGCATCATCAATAAAATCTACACCACACTTGTACCTTTTTCTAAGTTGATCTGGAACTTTAATGTCCAAGATGTTAGTACCAAATGCAATATTATCATTTTTAACATTAAGTTTCATTTATTTAAGTAATCTTTCTTTTTTATTTATTTTTTAAAATTATAATATTTAAATTTTTAAATTTACACTTGTGATAAAAGCGATGCTTGAATATCAAAAACTGAATTGTTGATTAGTATAGTATAAATTGACAATATAGAATTTGATGAAAACTTTTCAGGATCTTCATTTAAATTAATTACTAATCCAATATCACCTATTTTTGGTGAAAAACTTGAATTATAACATGAAACAAAATATCCGTTTGTTGATTTTAATTTAACCAATTGATTTATTTTAAAATTCCATTTAACAACTTCTTTTTTTGTTTCAAAAGTATTTTTTACTATTTTACTTTTTGTTTGTTGTTTATTTGTAACAATAGATGAATATTTTTGTGGATCATCTTGTATAAGCTTTTTTTTAGCTTCTAATAGTTCTTTTTTAGAAAGATTTGACATTTTATTCCTTTATAATATTAATATTTATTTTAGAATCATAAATTTTAATTAAACCATTTTTAACATATGACATTAAACATTGTGTTGAAAATTTTTGAAAATCTTTTTCATTATAAAAGAAATTATTTTTATTTATATATTCTTTTCCTCTTTGCCATGCATTAATTTCATTTGAAATAGAATAAATAAATTTAGTTTTTGAAAGTTTATCTGATTTTATTTCATATAAACTCTCTTTATTTATTTCATCAACAATGTAATGACCAAACTCATGAATTAATACATAATATTTATTTTTATAAGATAATTTTTTATTAACAGAAATAATTTTTAAATTTTTAAAATAATAACTATTTCCACAACTATTATAAGTTATTTTAAAATTATATTTATTAATTAAATGATCCTTAAATGTTAAATAATTTTTTTTATAATCGTTCAAATATATTATCCTTTATATAATAAATAATATAATATTTTTTTATATTATGCACTTTTAATTTTTATTTTCAATAATCTATATTTTTTTCTAAATCTCTTAGAAAATAATTTTACTTTATTTACATATAATAAAACATTTTTTGATATATCTTTCTTTTTTTCTCCTTTACAATTAAATCCTGAATTGTAAGCACATATTGCAATATCAGTATTTTTATTTGAATAAACATTATACCAATAAGAATATTTTTCTATACCTAATGTAATATTTATTTTTTCATCAAGTATAATATTACAAGTTTCTTTTATTAATTGTTTTTTAGTTTTTAATTTATTTTTAATCCAATATTTAGTATATTTAGGATTAATTTGTGCAATGCCACAAGAACCTGATTCATTTATTAATTCAGGAGTAAATCTAGATTCAACCCATAAAATAGAAACAAAATCAATAGGATCTATTTTATGTTGTATTGATTTTGTTTCTATAAATTCTGAATTATTACAAATAATATTTGAATTATGTAAGTTTAATGAAATTGCAGTTAAACATAATAATGATATTTCATTAATCATAAGATTTTTGCAAATCTCCTATGTTATATTTATAAATTCTATCATCATTGTCATATTTAACTTCTGCAATTAATCTACCTTCAGATGTTCCCATTGTAGTTAACAATCTATTATCTGAATATGAATAGATATTTACTATTTTACCTACTTTATTCATTGATTGATAATGATAAACTTTCTCACCTATTTTAAACATGTTTCCTCCTGTGCAATTTCATATGCTTCTTTTCTTGATAAACCAGATTTTATATTTTCAATCATTATGTATTGAGATAATAATTTTTCTTTATTTTTATTTAAATTATCAGTGCATCTTTCCTTATTAAAATAAAGATTAGATAAAACTGAAGTCAATCTAGATACTCCAAAACTGATTATATGTGAACAATCTTCAAATATAATTCTTTCTGAAGATGAATGTGAAATATCTCTTTCATGTTGTGTTAAACAATTATCAATTGCAACTTGCATATATCCTTTATATAATCTTGCAAGTCCAAATAAATTTTCACATAAAATAGGATTCTTTTTATGAGGCATTGAACTTGATCCTTTTTGACCTTCACTAAAACCTTCACAAATTTCACCAATTTCACTTTGACTATAAAGTCTAATATCAAAAGATACTTTTTCAATAAATAAAGCAACTTTTAGTAAACAATAAAAAAAATCAAGAAAAATATCTCTAGAAATTATTTGTGATGAACCTTGTTGACTTGATAAAAATAATGAATTTAAAGTTTTTTCTTCAAGTTCTTTACCTACATAAGTATTATTACCTACAGGTCCTGATAGTTTTCCAGTCCTTAATTTTAATTGTGTATCATAAATATCATTATAACATCTATTTGCTTGAAATAACCATCTAACTAAAATATCACCAACTGTTTGCTTTTCTGCAGCTTGTCCATGAGTTCTTGCAAGAATTTCAATAGATGAAATTTCTTTATCATCTATAAGATTAGATAATACTTTTTTTGTATCTTTTAATTTAGATATAATTATTTCTAATGTTTTTCTACATTGTAATACAATAGTAGTATCAATAATATCTGAACTAGTTAAACCAAAATGTAAAAAATTACCATATGATTTATCTAACTTTGGTTCTAACCATTGTATAAATGATAAAAAATCATGCTGTATTTCTTTTTCAATTAATGAAATTTCATTGATTGAATTTAAATCAATATTTATTTTTGAAAAATCTTCATAAATTTTTTTAACAATATTAATATCATCATAAAATCTTTTTAATAAATATTGTTTTTCAATATTTAACCAATATGATATTTTTCTAATTTCACACCAAGTTTCTGCAACTTTTTCATCTTTATATCTTGTTATCATTTTATTTAATTCTTCTGTGAAAAATATGTTGAAACATGATTCATTATTATTCCTGATGCAGTTCCAACATTAAGTGATCTTACAGATCCAAACTGTGGAATATAAACAAATTTATCACAAATATTAAGCACATCCTGAGATATACCCAACATTTCTTCGCCAAAAATAAAAATATCATTTTCTTGTGGAATAAAATCTTGCAATTTAACAGGATTTTCTACAGAATTTTCAATTGCAATAAATCTATATTTTGTTTTTAATTCTTTAATTTGATCAAATGTATCAATATGATTTAGTTGCTTGTAATTATGTGTTCCAACTGCACCTCTTCTATCCCACTTCTTTTTGCCCCAATAAAACATTTCTCTTACACCAAATGCATTACCGTTGCGTACAAATGTTGAAATATTAAAGTCACCCTGAATGTGTTGCATCATAATTGCATAAGGAAAACTTTTTCTATCAAGATCCTCTTTAATCTTAATTGTTTCCCATGACTTATAATCATCAATTACATTTTTAATCATTTTAATCCTATGAAAATTTAATTTGACCTCTTAGAGGTCCTGTTGTATAAGAAATTTTATTTATTTTTGTTTTATTAGTAATTAAAGATAATAATTGATTAAAACCTTCATCTTGTTCATTAATATCTTTAATATTAGATATTATATGATATTCACCATTAAAATACACTTTTGGTGATTCTATATTCATAAAAACATCAGTTTTAGTAATAAATAAATGATCAACACCATTTTGCATTATTGCTTCATTTACTTCATCTAAATCTAACCAACCACACTGCCTAGGTCTTCCAGTTGTTGCACCAAATTCTTTACCTAGAGTTGCAAGAATTTTATGATTTTTTTCATCACATAATGTTTTAAATTCGCCAGAACCTACTTTTGTTTTATATGATTTAATTACTCCAATTACTTCATCAATATTTTTATGATTTAAATTTGTTGAATTTAATGCACCACCAATTGTTGGAGATGATGATGTAACATTTGGATAATTATCAGAATAAATATTAAGTCCTGATCCTTGTGCTCCTTCAAGAATAATATTTTTATCAAGATTTTTACTTAAATAATATTCATCTTCTAAAATAAATTTACTTAAAAATTCTGCATATTCTTGTATTTTTTGCATAAACTGAAATTGTTGATGTTCACATTCATAATAAAGTTTTAATTGATCAATTCTTATATCTTTACTTTTATGTAAAGCAAATTCATGATATTTTGTTTTAATTTTTTCAAACGTTACAGAAGGTTCTTCAATAAGATCTCTTAATAAGATTGAATCTCTTGCATAGAAATCTGAATATGCAGGTCCTATACCTTTTGCAGTTGTACCAATTTTACCTTGATATTTAAGTTTATCTTTTAGGACATGCATTGGCTCTATAATGGGACATAAACCTGATATTTTTAAATTTTCAGATGAAACATTTAATTCTTTTATTTCTTGAATTAATTCTTCAATATTTAAAACACAACCTTTAGAAATAATATTTAATTTATCTTTATGCAACACACCAACAGGCAATGAATGTGTTACAAATTTATTGCCTTGTTTGTCATAAACAGTATGACCTGCATTTCCTCCTCCTTGAAATCTAACAATTATATCTGCCCATGATTCTGTAAAATCATCTACAATTCTTCCTTTTCCTTCATCACCATGTTGTAATCCTAAAATTAATTTTACTGGCATTTATTTTTTTCCTTTTTGAAATATATGTGCAGTTCCTTCAATATGACTATTACTTGTTTGTTTAACAAAAATAACATCATTTTTAAATTCATTTAAATCATATGAACCTGAATATGACATTGCACTTTTAACACCTTGCATTATTTCATCAATTAATGGCTTTACATGTCCTTTATATTCAACATAAGAACTTACACCTTCAACTGAAGAAAAAGAACCTTTAAAATCTTTTTGTGCTTTTTTAGATGCCATTCCATTATATTCTTTCATTTTCATGCCATCTTTTTCTATAATCTTGCCTGGTGCCTCAGAAGTTCCACTAAGCATTGATCCTAACATTACAAAATCTGCACCTGCACCTAATGCTTTTGCAATATCACCACTATTTTTAATTCCACCATCAGCAATAATTAATGCTGGCTTTACATCATCATCTAACATTTTATCAATTTGTTCATTACAATCAAGAACTGCTTGAAATGTAGGCATACCATGTCCTGTCTGTAATCTAGTAGTACAAATTGAACCTGATCCTACACTTGTTCTAATTGCATCTGCACCCCATTCAGATAATCTCCTATATGCATGACCTGTTGCAATATTTCCTGCAATTATAAATAAATGTTTATAATTTGACTTAATATATTCAATTATATTTTTAACTAAAACATGATCACCATGTGCAACATCAATACAAACAACATTTAAATTATGTTTAACTAATTCTGCAAGTCTTTCTTTAAAATCACCTGATACACCTATTGCAGCTGATCTTACATTGTCTTTTTCCATTTTAGCCAATAAAAATGTCTGTTTTTCAATTGTATTATATCTATGAATAATACCAAAACCACCTTTTTCACATAATGCATTACACATTTTATCTTCTGAAATTGTGGACATTGGTGAAGAAATAATTGGAATTCTAAATTCAAATGTTGAATCATTTTTAAAAATATCTACAAAAATTGATGTACTTATTTCTTTTCTTGACTCAATGTTTGAATATTGCGGCAACATTATTACATCATCAAAACTTAAAACTTCTTTATGAATAATCATATTTTTCCTTAAATAAAAATTATAAAATTAAAAATTAGGTATACCAAAATCATTAATGTATTTTTTAAGTGATTTTTCTTTACACTTAGATTCCAACATTAAATCTATATTGTCTTTAATAAAATTGAACGGTTTATAATAATAATCTGAATGTGCTGTGTAAACTCTACATGATGTATCTTCATATATTTTTCTTGAATTTGAATAATGAAACGTAGGTCTAATTGTTTTCCAAGATTCATATGCCATTAAAAATGATTCTTCATATGAAGCATCTTGAGGACCTAATTCAAAATGATGTCCATCAAAAACAATAGGCGTACCAACAAATTTATAAACATTATCATATAAAAATTTTGTTGAAAACATTGATGCTTTATCGTCATTTTCAACAGTTAATCTATATTTAACACTATCAGATAATCTATCAAAATTTCTACAAAAATTATTTGCTGCTGAAATTAAATTACCATTGTCTGATGAACCTAAATGAATATTAATTTTTGAATTATGATCTTTTGGTAATTCCATTAAATCAAATAATTTTGCATGTATTTCTAAATCAATTATTGAATTTTTAATTACTTCTTCTTTTGAAGAAGCTAAACAATTAAATTGTCCAGGATGAAAAGATAATCTTTGATTTGTTTTTAATGCATATCTACCTGCAATTGATAATGCACGCTTTATATTTTCATAATCAGGTAAATCTTCTAAATTATAATGAGATGCCCAAGGAAACATTTCAGATGAAATACGAAATACATTTATTTCATTATCATTATTCCATCTTAATATTTTAATCAAATCCATTGTATTATCTAAACATAACTTAGAAACATATGATAAACCTTTTTCATCAAAGGTTTTTTTCCTAACAGTTCTAGATGTATAAATATTTTTTTCTCTTAATTCCATATTTATACATGCATAACCTAAACGTATCATTTTTATCCTTGTTTTTATATTATATAATAATATTTAATTTTATAATTTACACTTTATATTTCACTAACAGGAAAACAAATGCAAAATAAAATTAAATTAAATGAAATAGCAACAGTAGAATTACTTTATCACATAGAAAACAATAAAGGAATTGATGAAAACATTTTCAGACCAGGTTCAAAAAAATTCTTTGAACTTTTTAGAGAAGTAAGAGACCTATACCAATTAGGTCTTTATAATCTTAACGAAAATGAAGAATTCTATATAAAAAACACAGATCTTGGTGAATTCGATATTTACGAAGGAGAAATAGTTCCTTTAGATTTTCCTTTTATTAATGAATCTTATAATGATAATATAATTGAAGAATCAAATAAAAATCTATATAAAGGCAAAAAAGTAAAATTAAACAAACCTAAAAGAGGTGGATCTAAAAAATTCTATGTTTATACAAAAAATCCAAAAACTGGAAACATTATAAAAGTAGAATTTGGAGATAAAAACATGAAAACAGGTTTAAGTAATCCAGCAAGAGTCAAATCATTCGTTGCAAGACACAGATGCAAAACACACGCAAATGATAAAACAAAACCTTCATACTGGTCTTGTAGATTACCTAGATATTTTGGAAACAGCGGAAAAGCATGGTGGTAAAAAATAATTTACCTTTTGATGAAAAAATTTTAAACATTAATTCAAATTGTATAGAATCAATAAGAAATTTTTCTTATCTAACTGATAATTCTGAATTTGTTTGGCACATGGATAAAGAAGATAGAGAAATTGAAATATTAGAATCTTATAACTGGTTTTTTCAAATTGAAAATGAATTACCAGTATTATTAAAAAATAACGATATTATATTTATAAAAAAAAATACTTGGCATAGAATAATAAATAAAAGTGATAAAAATCTAATTATTAAAGTTAAAAAACATATTAATATTTAATAATTATAAAAAAGGTTTATATAAAATGAATAGAAAAGAATATAGCAAATTAATTATTAATTGGAAAAAAAATCTATTAAAAGAAAATAATGAATTATTTATTATACCCTTTAATAACAATGTATCACAAATGAATATACAAAATTCTATTGATACACAAGTCAATAATTCAAAACTTGAAAGTATGGAAACAAAACTAGGCGATTTAATAATAGATTTATTCTATATAAGAGATCAATCTCATCTATTCCACTGGCAAACATATTCACATGCATTACATTCTGCACTTGGTGAATTTTATGAAGATTATATTGAAATATTAGATGAACTTATTGAAATGATTTTAGGTGCATATTCTACAAGACCCATTGTTTCAAATGAAAAACAAATATGCTTATGCAATTTTTCAGAAAATGAATTAACTAATTTTATTGACAAATCAATAAAAATTATTCATAATGATGCAACATGTTTAATTGATGACTCATATACTGAAATATATAATAAACTAGATGAAATACTAGAATTATTAGATACACTTTCTTATAAGGTTTCTCTAAAATGAATATTAACTTAATAAAAGAACTAATAAAAGAAGTTTTATTATTAGAAAAAAATAAAAAAAGAAAAAAGAAAAAACCAGGTAGAAAAGAATATTATAAAGGTACTAAAAAAAGTAATGCTCAAATGGAATATGAAATAAATAAATGTTCTAAAAAACCAACTCCTAAATCATGTTATGACTATTGGGAAGCTGATAAGTCTTATGATAAATCAAAAGGTAAAAAGAAATGAATTTAAAACTTTTATTAGAAGAATTAATACATGAAATAATAATACAAGAATCTATTTCAAAAGCTACAAAAGATAAATTAAAAGATAAAGCAAAAAAAGCAAATATGCCTTTAGGAGCATTAACATCTGTTTATAGAAAAGGTTTAGGTGCATGGCTTTCAGGACACAGACAAGGTATGCCTCAACACGCATGGGCAATGGCAAGAGTTAACTCTTTTATTCGTGGCGGCAAAACAAGAAAAGTTGACAAAAAAGAATGGGAAAAAGTCAAAAAACATAGGAAGAAAAAATGATTATAAATAAAAATAAATTAAAACTAATCCCTATTTTTAATAAATCTTTAAAAGAAATATATGCAAATAAAGAATATGACATGATTCATTTATATTCTTTACTAAAAGAAAATGATCAATCATATATATCAAAAAAATTTATAGTCAAAAGTGAAGTAGATGGTATAGTTGATGTATATTCAGGACTTTTTTTTAATAAAGAAATAAAAGATATTAAATATTTATATACATTTGATAATTCATTAGATAAATCTTTAGATTCATTAACAAAAGAAATATTTGATTATAATGCAAAAACATTTAATTATAAAATTAAACAAGATATATTTATTAGAAATTTAAATCACATTGTTTTAGTTTTTGTTGATGAATGTATTAAAAACGGTATATTTAAAAATATGTTTACAATAAAAGATCTTTTACGATATATTCAACAACATAAACAAACATATTTAAATAATTTATATAATATTGTTATTAATATATATAAAATATTAAAATTAAAAAATAATATTTTTGGAAAATTTGAAATTGTTGATAGCTTTGAAGATCAAAATGATATTGAAAAAGTTGAAACAAATATTTTTGGTGATAAACTTATTACTATAAATTATCAAACTAAAGTTAAAACTAATACACATGATCAACAGGATGAATATGAAGATGATTATGAGCATGAACAAAATGATAATAGTGAAGATAAAAATACTAAAAAAATAAAAACTACATTTTATTTAAAAAAAGATATAGATAATTTATTTAATTATATTATTGAAAATGTTTTAAGTTCTGAAAAAATTGTAAATAAAAAATTATTTGAATATAGTGATAATGATATTTATGAATCATATCATAAACAAATACAAATAATTGCAAAAGAATATACAAGTAATTATGATGAATTACTTGTATATATTTTAAATAATAATATTAATATAGAAGATATAAGAAAAATACCTGATGGTATTGAAGATGTAATTAGAACTTTAAATGATAGAAGTAATTCATTATATTTTACTACAGATGTTAATAAATATATTGGTACAAGTAAAGGTAATGTGTCTAGCACAAAAGGAAAAGGAGAATTAGCAGTTCATTTAATGTTTCAAACAACAAATGTTTGTACACCAAAAGAACCTGATGCAATTATTTATACAAAATCAGGTGATTTATTAAGATGTTCAATTAAATGTATGAGTTATAATTTACAAGCACTTTGTGGAAAAAAAGATGATGCTGCAGATTTTATGCAATCATTACATGAACCAGGAAAAGAATTAAATGTAAAAAATTTAAAAAATGTTTTATATAATATAATCTATCAAAATTTTAAAACTGAAAGTCATGATAATATTTGTAAAATGTTTAAAATTGAAATAAATGAATTAAAAAAATTTAAACCAAAAAGCACAGAATATGATTCTTCTGAAATTATTAGAAAATATAGAGAATTTAAACAAAAAATATTAAAACAAGGCTCTGTTGCTGATTATGTTTTAATTGTTGATCCTTATGATCAAAATAGATTTTCTTATATTAATAATGATAATCTTGATCAATTATGTGATTTAATTAGTATAGTATATTTTAATAAAAAAAATAATTCTTTTAACATTACACGTAATGTTGCAAATCAATGTTTTACAAAAAATTATGAAAATATTGTTAAAAATATAGTTAATAATGTTAATAATGTTAATTATTCTAATTCTGTAATTGAAATAATTATTTCATATATATTGTTTTTTTTAAATAAAAATGAATCTAATTATTTAGAAGGTATTTCATCTACTGAAATAGTTAATTTAACAAGCGAAATAAAAAAAAATAAAAGTGTATTAAATTTATTACTTGAGACTAGTGAAAAAGAAATACATGATATACCTGCTATTCCAAGTTATAGTATTAAATTAGCTATGAAAACTGCTATAAAAACTATTTTATATGTTATTTCTGGATCTGATGATAGTACTAGTACTAATAAAAATTATTATGATAGATTTATAAAAACAGGTCAATATGAAGATTTTAATAAAATTACTGATATTAGATTATTAAATCAAATTAAAGAAAAAATAGAAGAATTTTTAGAATATACGAAATATGTTTTTTCTATTACTAAAAGAGATAATTATTTATTGCTTAATACTAAAGATTGTACGCGTATTAGAAATAAAATTGCTGGTATGCATAAACATATAAAAGATTTAACTAAAAAAGAAAATAATGCACAACAAGATGAAGTACAAGAAGAAAATGAAGGATATAAAAGAAAAGGAATGACATTAAAAGAAGTATTTAAAAATTTATATTAATTATGATTTGAGTATTTTAATAAAATATTAAAAATGTTTTCTTTATCTTTTGTAGAGAATTCATTAGGTAGATTATTTAAAAAGTTTTGTTTATTATGAAAATGGTTTAAAAGATAGTAACGCATTAAAGTGCCGCTTATATTAGGTGAATTAATACCTCTAGAAAGAGTATTAATGAAAACTCTATCTTTTATTTGTTGATAGTATTTATCTGAAAATCTGTTTTTATCTTGTTCGCCTGTATAAATTGAAAATGTTTTTGTTGAATTTAAGTTTGAGTCAAGAAATTTATAAACATTTAGTATGGGTGAACCTTCGAAATATATTTGACAATTTTTCGGTAAATAATTTATAATGATATTATTCCATATAAATTGCATATCATTGCCAAAAATAGTAAATTCGCCTTTTCTTTTTCTGTCAGAGTTAGAAGTGAATATAATAATTTCTTTACATTCATTTATTGCTTTTCTTATAAGACACATATGACCTTCGTGGAAGGGTTTTGCAGATATTGGTATGAGTGCAATGTCGTATAATTTATTATTTTCCATTTATATAAGTTTCATAGATTTTAAATAGTTTTTTACTTGAATTCTATTTTCTTTTGAAGTTGTTAGACCATCTAAGTCAAACCAGTAATCATCGTATATATGATATGATTCTTCTGGATAACTTCCAGAAATAGTTTTTTTATTTTTAATAGATTCATATAGAATTTTAATTAAAACTCTTTCTAGAATAAAATTTATATTTTCATGTACATATTTTGCTTTTAAAGCTTGTTTTGCTTTTTGTAAATTTGTATGACATGAAATTTTTTTATTACTATTTTTTTTAGTAATAATATAATTGCCTTTTTTATTTTCTGAGTTTTTACATTTTCTTTTTTTTATTTGATAAGGCATATTATTCACCGCATGGTTGAATGTGACATTTTGGTATTAAAAAATCAGAATAAGTTAAATTTTCACATGAATCACTGATCGCTAATTCTGGTGCCCATGCCCATGAATTCATTGAAATATATCCTGCATTTTTTGGATAACCATTTATATCATAAACAATAATTTCAGATAATTTTGTATATCTACTTGTTTGTCTAAAAAATTTTCCAACTCTTCCTCTTGGAATAAATCCTTCAAAGCTAAAAGTTGTTTCACTTGTTGAAGATGAAACAATTGTATTATCAATGCTTTCTGAATCTCCTTCAGTGATTATTTTTCCTGAATTAATAGATTCTGACATATTCCATATTCTTCCTGAATATTGTGATGTTCCTTGTGATATTGTAGAACTTGTTTCTTTTCCTATTGCATAAGATCCTGATAATTCTGAACCTATGCTTATTTCGTTAACTGAACCGTATTCTCTTTGAGTTTCAGAACTTTGTCCTGTTATATAGCCTTTTTCTGTTGAATTTGTATTAGATATTGTATTTGAATTAGAAATATCATATCCTGCGCCTAGAGTTGTTGATACAGATCCACTTGCTTTTGCAATAAAAGGTAATGAGCCTTCACCTGAAACTGATGTTGTAATTTCACCATTTATATTTGTATTTGTGCCATTTGTTTGTTCATTTGTTGAAGAATTATTTTCATTAAATGTCCAAGACCAATTTTCACCATCTGTTGTTGAAAAATTAAAATTATTTGAATTTGTTTCATTATAATTTTGTGTATTTGTTTCTGATATTGACTCTGAATTTGATAATGAACTTGAATTAATTACATCTTTTGTTTCTGCAATATTTATTTCTTCTGAATTTGAAATATCTATTGAGTTAGATAAACTTTGTGAAAAATCTTTAGATAAAACAATAGAAACACTATTTTGTCTTGTTTCAGAAGTTGATTCTGAATATTGTATTCTTGAACCTATTGCACCTGGTATACAACCTGTAACTGGTATAGGTTCATAAGTTTCAGCTAATTCATATTTACCATAATGTTTTATTTCTAATGGTCTTACAATTCTAAGTGGCAAAATAGTTTCAGTTTTTATATCTTTTTCATTATTATATGCTGATACTTTTAATAGAACAATATAAGATGAATTTTCTTGTGGAACAGAAGAAAAAACAATATTATTAATATAATCAAAGTCTGTAATTGAATTAAATTGATTTTCATATTTTTTTATTAATTCATTTTTTGAATAAAATTCATATGTAAATTTATTAAAGTATTCTCCAACAGTTTTAACAATTATTTTATTGCTTATGTTTTCGACTATATTTCCAGATATACCTTCACAAAGATTTGAAGAACAAACACTTGTTATTGTTATAGAAGGATTTATATTTAATTTTAATGTATTTGATTGTAAAAACACATTATCATTTTGTGCTTCTATTTTTAGAAATACATCGTTTATATTTAAATTATGTATATTATCTAATAATCTTGAAATTGTTATTTTGCAATTAATGTTTTCTTTAACATAAGATTTAATTATTTGATTATTTGAATTAAAAAATATTAAATTAACATCTTTGATTTCATTTAATTCACAAGAAGTAATGTTTAATTTTTCACCAATATTAAAATTTTCATTTTCTAAAGAAATGTTTATGTTTTTAATATTATGTGAATCATTTGCACATGAAAAACTAATTAATAAAATAAAAATTAAAAATAATTTATTTATCATTTTATACTTATTTTCTATATTGATCATATTTTAATTTCTTTTTTAGTATTTTAATACAAATATTTAAATTAATTATTGTTCTATTTAAAGTCATTTTAGGATCATCATTCATTGATGCAATGACTTCTGCTAATTTTTCAGCATTTAATAATAATGGATTTTCGTTGATAAGTGTATGTGTTAAAAAGTATTTATCTTTTAAAGATCCTATTTGTTGATAAATGTCATCAGATTCTTTATTTTCAAATAGTTTGTTTTTATTTATTAGTTTATTTTCACCTAATAATTTTTTATTTCTTATATTATTTAAGACACTTAATAATGATTCACAAATTTGATAATATCTTTCATTTTGAACAAAAAGATTTTCAGCATCAGGATGATTATTAAAATCATTTAATTTTTTACAATATTCATAAATGTTTGTAATTATTATAAATAATTTTTTTCCTAAATCTTCAATTTCATTTTCACTATATTTGTATTCTTTTTTTGTTTTTGTAGGAATTGTAGGAATTGAAGTTTGTTTTAATGTATCACTTCTTTCAAAGGGAACAGTTACTTTTCTTCCTTCATGTGAAATTAAATTTAATAAAGTTTTATTTATTTCTTTTAAAGTATCATTTAAAGGATTAATAATAATTCTTAAATTTATATTTGATTTACAATCATTTAAAAATACATTTACAGGATTTAAAAATTCATTTTCTTTTGAAAATCTTTGTATTTGTAATTTTTCTTCATTTAATTCTAATTTTTGATTAGAATAAATAAAATTTTGAATTACTTCTTGAATTAAATTAAATTTATTATATTTATCTTCTATTACTTGTTTGTCAAAATCAGATGAAAATTTAACACTTGATATATTTTCAAAATAATTATTAATAAATAAGATTATACGATAATATATTTTATCTTTAAAGTTATCAAAATTACATTTTTTTAAAGCATAACTTAAAGATATTTTTTTTTGATTATCTAATGTTGTTTTTTCTTTTTTAGAAAAGATTTTTTTTGTTTTAGAAACAATATTGTCAAATAAACCTTCGTTTATATTTTTTTTTATAATATTGTTTTTTATTAATTTTCTAATATTATTTTCTGATATTTTATTATCAATACAATGTTTCATTATTTTTGATGTTAAATAATCAGTTATATCTGATAAGTCTTTGCTTGATGTAGCTAATTTATAATGACACCATTCTGGCAAATCATCTTCATCATTTAATGTGCAATATAATTCATATAAATCTTTTGCCATTGTTAAAAGTGTTGTTTTTGCAGTCATACCTTCATAAGAATCTGATTTTTTAGATCCATAATCTAGATTTCTACCTAAATCATTTTCATCATTAAATATAAAAAAATCTAAATTTTCATTTTTTAGAACTTTCTTCTTTTTTATCTTGTGACTCATATACATTTTCAACTTTTCTAATCTTCTTTGATTTTAAATATACAATTAAGTTATTAATTAGTTTAAAATTAATTATCATTTTTTTTAACATTTCTTTGTTTTTTAGTTTGTTTTTTAGTTGAAATATCTTGTATATGAACATCTTCAATTATAATTTCAGTTAATTGATCTGAATTATTTTCAGATATTTCATTTGAAATCTGTTGGTAATTTTCTATTATTTTTTCTTCATCTGTTTCTTTAAAATTAGATAAAGAAACAAAAAAGTTTTTTACTTTTTGAAAGTATTCAAAATCAGGTGCAACAACATTTATTTTATTAAAGTAATTACAAAATTCATCATAAGATAAATCACTTTTTTTTAAAAACAATGTTATTGGATTAAAATTTCTTCTTGTTTTAAATAATTCATATGATATTTTAATCATTATTTATTTCTTTCATTAATTCTGCAACTGAAGTCTGAAATTTGTATGATTTTGCAATTTCATAGATTTGTGCATCAGTATATTTTAAATCATGCATATCAGATATATATTTTGCAATTTTAATAAAGCCTCTAATAACATAATTTCTTGCAGATGAATGATTTATTTTATAACCATCATTAGTAATAATATTTGCTATAGATTGATAATCTAAACCATTTGTATTGTTTATGAATATATTTTTTTTATTTTTCATTTAAATATTTTTCCATTTCAGGAGTAACAGGAAATGATTTTATATTATTTTTATTTTCGCCAATACCAAATCTTAATCTTATAATTTTTTCTTCTCTTTCAGAGAGTAAAGAAAGACTTTTTCTTACTAAATCATATGTTTCATTTTTTTCTAAAATAAAAAGAGGATCATTATAAATTGATGAATCTTGTAATGTTTCTCTTAAAGAGAGATTTTTTTCATTATTTATTTCATCATCAATAGAAATAGATGATTTATTTGAATTAATATTTCTATTGATTTTTTTAATGCTTTCACCAATTGATTCTGAAATCTGGTTTAGATTTGGTTTAAATCCATTTTCATTTTCAAATTTATTGATTTCATCATTAATTTTTTTATTTAAAAGTTTTGAATGTGTTGGTATTTTATAACTACCATTTGATTCATTTATATATGTTATTGCTGCTTGTTTTATCCACCAACATGCATATGTACTAAACTTATAACCTTTATCAGGATCAAATTTGTCAACTGCTTTTATTAAGCCTGCACTACTTTCTTGTATTAGATCATCAAAATCAAATTTGCTTTTATGATATTTTTTTGCTATTGAAATTACTAATCTATAGTTAGATTCAATTAATTTTTTTCTTGCTTTTTGATCTCCATTTTTTGCTTTTTTTGATAATTCTATTTCTTGTTCATGAGTTAATAAAGGATTCTTTTTAATTATTTCATTATAAAATGAATTTAAAGTCGACATTTATTTCCTTTTGTGTTTTGTTATTACTTATAATAATATCTTTTTATAAATAATGCACTTTTATAAATCTATTTCAATTACTCTTTTTTGTTCTACTTGATTTATAGATTTGTTTTTTTGTTGTTCAATATAATGAAAATATTTAAGTTCATTTAAATCATCTATTGTTATTCTTAAAACATTTTCATTATTTGTTTCTTCTCTTTTTTCATTTTTTTTATTATATTCATCAATTACTAAATCAAGTATTTTTGACATTTTTATACCTTTTAGTGTTGTTTTAGAAGTACACTATATTAGTACATATCATCCGCAAGTTGAACTAGTTGTACTTGTTGATCATTAACAACTTGATCTTGTAAAACTACACATCCTATTGAAATTAAACTATTTGCAACACTTGCAGCATTTTTAAGTGCTGTTGTTGTAACCTTAACAGGATCAATAATTCCTGCAGTAATCATATCAGTATAAACACCTTTTCTTACATCATAACCATATGACCAATCAGGTTCTCTACTAATCATTTCAAAAACATATTCAACTGATTTATCTGCGTTATTTAATATACATTTAAGTGGTGACATGCAAGAATCAGCAATAATTTTTGCTACAGTTTTTTCTACAAGAGATTTTTTATCATCAACATCACTTTGAAGTTTTAATCCTGCTTTTGCTAATGCAATACCTCCACCAGGCAAAAAGCCACTTTCCATTGCAGCTTTTGTAGCATGTAATGCGTCATCAATACGATCAACTAATTCATGTAATTCAGACTCTGTATGTGCACCAATTGATAAAACAGCAACTATGCCTTTATTAATAACTAATCTCTGTTTTAGATATGCTTCTTCTTCTTTTGAATTATCTTTATTTTCAAGAAGTTTTTCAATTTCTTTAGTTAATTCTTCATTTACTTTTGAATCAATGCAATCAACAAAAACTGTTGATTCACTTGTTACTTCAATTTTTTTACATTTTCCTAAATCTGAAAATCCTAGTTTATTAAATTGTTTTTCTTCAATATCATAGAAAACTTTTGTATTAAGAACTTTAGCAAGATCTGTTAAAACTTGATTTCTTTTTTCTCCATAAAAAGGAGATCTAATTGCACATAAATTTAAAACACCTTTTGAAGAATTAATAACCATATGTTGAATTGCTTCTTGTTCAAAATCATTTGCAATAATAAATACTGGTTTAGAAGCTTGACTTGCTTTTTCAAGTATTGGAAGAATTTGTTGCAATGAATTTAACTTACAAGATAAAATCAAAACAAGAGGATCTTCTAATGAAACTTTTGATTTATCTTCTTGATTTACAAAATAAGGTGAAATAAATCCTCTATCAATTTTAACACCTCTTACTAATTTTAATTCAGTCTGTGTTGTTTTACTTTTCTGTACAGTTACTAATCCTGAAGAACCTACTTGTGACATTGCTTTTGAAATTAGATCACCAATATATTCATCACCGTTTGCTGATACGCAAGCAATTTGTTTAATCTCTTCATTAGAAGAAATTGTTTTCTTTTTTGACTCAAGCATATCAATTACTTCATCAATTTGTTTTGTAATCAAACCTGTTATTTCTGATGGTGATGTAATACCTGTTTGTAGTGCTTTTGCTGCATTAAAGTATATTTCTTTTGCAAGAACAGTTGCAGTTGTACTACCATCTCCTGCAGTATTTGCAGTGTTTTCACTTGCTTGTCTAAGCATCCTTGCACCTAATTGCTCAACTCTATCATATAAATTAATATGTTTTGCAACTGTTGCACCGTCTTTTGTTAAATGAGGTGGCTCATTGTGTTTTTCAATAAGTACAAGTTTGCCTTTAGGACCCATTGTAATTGAAACTGCATCTGCTAGTTTCTTAACACCTGATTTTAAAGAAACTTGTGCTTGTTGATCAAAATAAATTAAATCTGACATTGTGTTATCCTTTTAGAATTTTTCTATCTACGGACTCTTTTTTAACTTCTGCAAAATTTGCAAAATTTGAAATTTGATTTGAATCAAGCATTCTTTTAGATTCTGTTAAAATGTTTTTAGCATAAAACAAATCACCAGCTTGAATTGCAATTTCATTTTCACTTATAATTGAATTTTTTCTTAAAATCTCAAGTTGATAATTACTTAATATTTTTTCATTTGACATAATTTGTTAATTTTCCTTAAATAGTTTATTAAAACAATTAATATATTTTTTCCATGATTCATCTTTTTCAACAATTGAATTAAAACCAAATTCTTTAAATTTATCTCTTAATGCATCCCAATTATTACAAACTGGTTTGTCATAAAAAATAATTGAATCTTTATCTTCATTTAAATCATGAAATTTTATAAGAAATAAGTTTTTATCAAATATTTCTTTGTTATTATTATAAGACAAGAATTCATTTAATAAAATCAAATTTTCAGCATATTTTTTTGCTGTTTTATCTCCTACACCTTTAAAACCTATTATATTATCTGCACTATCACCTTTTAAAGATTTCCAAACAGCATAATCATATTCAGTTTTTTCTATAAAAGATTTTTTAACAGGATTATACAGTTTGATATTTTCTGAAATAATTTGTATAAAATCTGTATCTGTTGATACTATAGTAACATTTTCATTTTTATTTAAATTAGCTAAATATGCAATAATATCGTCACATTCATAATCTTTATGACGAACTAATTGTATAGGAAAAAATTCATTTAATATGTTAACAATAATTTTTCTTTGTTTAATAAATGAATCATCAGTTTTAATTTCACGATTTGCTTTATATTCTTTATATAATTCAAATCTTTTCTTTGGATAACCTTCCAAAACAAGAAAAACTTCTTCAGGTTTATGCATTTCTATTAATGGCTTTAAACCTCTAAAAAAATTAAATACAGTTGAATATTCTCCTTTATCCATTCCACTATATAATGCCCTATAAAATAAATTATAACCATCTAAAATTAAAATATTTTTCATTAATTTCCTAATTGATTTATTTTTTTATGGTGCAATAAAATCAGGTTTTATTTTTGCCTTTTTACCATCACCTAAATCAATTATAACATACTCATCTTCATTTTTGCACTCTTGATTATCACTAATAACTTTATCTAATTCTAAACTTTTTTCATCTTTAGAATTAAAGAAACTTGTTAATTCTTTTGTTTCATTTAATATTTTAACTATACTATTTTTTGCATTAGTAAATAAATAATTATTAACTTCATCTAAAGATTCAAATAATTTATCAAATTTACTTAAAGGTATTTTTTTTGATTCCTCAATAGGTAATATAACTTTATATTCTATTGTCTCTGATTCAATATCTGTTATTGTTACTTTTTCTATTATTTTAATTGGTATTACTTTGTTTCCACCCTCTTTTGTTATTGTAAATAAAACTTGTCCAACTTTATACATATTAAATCCTCTTATAAATCTTTTAAACCAATATATCTTCTAATATTATTATATTGCTCTTTATCTAATACACTTTTTAAAATTTCAGAATTAATATACATTTGCATCGCTAAATCAACTACTTGCTCATCATTTTCATTAATTTCAGAATTTTTCATTGCAGCAATAAATAAAACTTTTGGAATTTTATCATCTTCAATTTTCATAAACGGAAAACCATTAGTTAACTGTGATATTTCATCTTCATAATAAATTTCTGGCTGAATCATCTTCAATCCTTTTTATTTTGAATTATAATAATTTTTACTATAAAGTTCAATTTTTTTATAAATTATTATTTATTTTTTTTCATCAGCATCATCATCAGTAGTATTAGAATCATCACCAGAATTAGATGTATTATCAGTTTGTTTAGTTTGTTGCATTGCTTGTTGTAACTCAGATACAACATCAGATAATTCTTTTAATAAATTATTTTTTTGATCATCAAAAGAATTTGCTTTTTCTCTTATACTAAGAATATTTTTTATTAGTGATTCAGTTTTATTTACAATATTTTGATTGAATTTATCTTCTGCGTCTAATCCTTCTTTAGAATAATTTATTACTTCACCGATTTTTTCTATTAGTATATTAGATCTTAATTTTTCTAATATACTAATAGAATTAGTTATTTGATTACTTAAATCTTTTTGTTTTAATTTTTCTAATTGTTGTTTTGTTTCATTTATTAATTCAATAAATAAAGCTTTTTTTTGATTTTCATTTTTACCATTAAAAACTCCATTTATTTTTGCAACAAGTTGAGTTAATTCTTGTTGCATTGTTTCATTACTTTTTTTGAAATTATTAAAACTATCTTCTATTTTATCAATATCTATATGATTTTGATAAACATTTTTTTCTTTTACATCACTATTTAGTTTTTCTAAATAATTAATTAATTCATTATTATTTGATATTTCATTTATTTTAGTTAAATTTTGTGATGTAAATTCTGTTTTTTGATTTTTTAAATTATCTAAATATTCAATATAAAAATTATAATATAAATATGCTGTTGTTAAATATAAGTTATTTATACAACAAAATAAATATAAATTAACATAAAAAAAATGTTGATACTGATATTCAATTTCTTTTCCAACATTTTGCATTAATTCTTCTAATTTCATTTCATCAATATTATCTTTAGAAGTTTGTTCTTTATCAGATTCTTCATTTTCTTCTTTAAGAATTTTTATATTATTATTTTTTAGTATTAATTTAAATGAATTATTTAATTGCTCTTGTTGTGAAGATGTATCTGGTGTTGGTGTTGCAGTATCAGTTTTTTTATTATCAGATGATTTATCTTTTTTTTCTTTTTCTTGATTATAAGAAACCTTTTGTTTAAAAAGTTGTAATAATTCTTCTTTTGTTGAAATAATATATTTTATCATTTCAATTTTTTCTAATTTTTTATCTTCATCACGTTTATATTGAACTATAATTTTTTCAATTGTTTTTATTTCTCTGAATTTTCCTTCTATATAAAGACTATTTAAAAATTTTATTTGGAATTCATCAAATATTTGTTTTTGAGAATTAATTTTATTTATTTTTTTAATAATTTCTATTAATTTATCTTTAACTTCTCTAGTACTAAAAAACTTATTTAAAGTAGAATAAGATGATTCTAATTTTCTTGATATATCATTTTTAATTCTTTCACTTTCACCATAACCCCATTCTTTTAAAGTTTCAATATCAGATTTTCCTGTTATACTTTTATAAATAAAAATAAAAAAATTCATTAGTTTTATTCTTTCATTAAAAAACTTTGAATCTTCTTCATTTTTAAAAATATAATCTTTTACTTTTGCTGAAGTTTCTCTAAATTGATTTATTGCAGGTGTAGTAAATAAAACATCTGGTCTTGAAATCATTAATAAAAATTTTGCATCATCTGCACCTGACATTGAACTTACTATATTATTAAATTCATTTGATAAATTAGTATCACTTGATATAAATTCTTTGTTTAATTCTTTTAATGATCCTCCTTTAATAATAACTTTAAATAATATATTTAAAGGATATTTAACATATGTATTAATTAATCTTTTTGCTGCAGTAAACATTCCTTTGTATGCTTTACCAATATCTGATCCCAGACCTTTTGCAGCATTATATGCAGTATCAACAATTGATTCTTTTATTTGTATATTTTTATTTTTAAATACAAGTTTAGTTTTTTTGTTTGTGTTTTTTTGAATCATCTAATTCTAGCCTTATATTATATTTCTGATAGTATTTATCTATTAAATCTAATTCAAATTCATTTAATGAATGTTTTTTTGATATATAATGTCTTGTTGAAAATTTTGTTTTTACTGCAGGATCTAAATATTTTAAAATATATTTTTTTACTACTAACCAATCATTACCTTTATAAACATCAGCAATTTCAGAAATTAATTCATTTATTTTTTCATCATCTGTTTTTTTTATTTTTTTATACATCTAATAACACCTAGGCAACAAATAAGAATTATATACATTTATATTATTATTTTCAACTTTATTTTTTTCTTTTTTATCAATAGATATTTTACTATCTAAAAGATTAAAATCACCTGTAAATTTATAAAGTATATTATTCTGTTTGTCTAATACAACCAGACCTTCAGTTTCTTTATTTAACAAATTATTTTTTAAAAACTCTCCATAAAGTTCATTTAAATATAAACATATAAAACTATTTTTATATTCATTAAAATAATTAAATGTTTTTATATTGTTATTTTTAATTTGTTTATATAAATCAACACTAAAATTTGAATATTTTTTATTATTAATTGAATATTTTTTTTTGATAAAATTTATTTTTAAATTTTCTTGTAAATATGAATTTATATTTATATAATGATCTATATCATTCAAAAACAAATTAATACTAATATTCTTGATATACTTAATAAAATCTTCAAATAAATTAACTCTATTTGTTTTTAATATATTATTTAAACTAAACTTATCTTTATTAGTTTCATAAATTGAATAACAAAATTCATTACTATTATCTATCAGTTTTGCATTACCATTTTTAGTATATATACCTTCTCTTAAATTTGAATTAGACCTAATAAACAAACCAATAGGAAATAAAGTTGTAATATTATTATTAATTTTATTAGATAAACCATTTACAAATTCAAATGCTATAAATCTCTGTTCATTTTTAATTAATCCATATTTAAAACATAAATCATAAAACTGTTTATTGTTTTCAATACTTTTAAGTGTATATAAAATACCTATTTTTAATTCATTAGGTAATTCATAATGATTTATATTATCTATAGATATTCCTTCAATATCTCTTTGTAAATCTGTTCCTCTATCAACTACAAAACAATTATTTTTTATAGACCATCTTAAAGGAATAGATATTCCATCTTTTTTTTCTATAAAACCTTCTTTTTGTATTATATTAGTTAAATGCTTTAAAGAAATAAGATAATCATCTAAATTTTTTAAATTGTTTATTTGATATGGATGTTTTACTTCTATTAATTTAGACATTTTAAATTGATTTTAATAATTTAAAAATATCTTCTTTATTTTGTTTAACTTCACCTATTTTTATAGGTGAATTAAAATCTTCATCTTTAGAATTTGTTTTTGATTGCAATTTATCTCTAGTATTTTCATCTTCTGAATCATCATATTCATCTTTTAATTTATCTTTAAGTTTTTTAGATGAATCTTTTTCTGATCTAGTTGAAGATTTTTTAATAATTGAAATACCTAAATCTTCAGGTGTATATGCAGCTTTTCCTTTAACATCTACTAATGTAATTTGTATTAATGCTTTTATAAAGACATGCAAAGCTTTCTTTTCAGAATCAGATAATCTTTTAAAATAAGTTTTTAATTCATCATTTATTTTACCATCTGAAAATGAGTGTGCTGCTCTAAACTTATTAAGAAGTGGAATAAGTTTTTCAAAATCAACTGCATCAACAAGATTTACCTTGTAATCTTTTTCATCTTCAGCATCAGAATCATCATCTTCTTGTTTAGAACCATCATCATCTTCTAAATCAGAATCATCTAATTCTTCTTCATCAGTTTCTTTTTTTGTTTGATTTAATTTATCTTTTTTTGATTTTTTTGATTTACTTTTAGTTTGAGTAGTATGTGTACCTTGTGCTACTGAAGCTTTAATAAAATCATCAGCATCATCTGCATTAAATGAAACTTCAACTTCAGATTTCTCATTTAAAAGTTGTTCAATTAAATTAATTGCTTTTAAATATGAATTCATTATTTGCTCCATTTAATATTGTTTTGCCATTTTTCATGATATAATTCAGATCTTTTTCTTCTTAATTGATCTTGTTCAATAACATACTCTTTTTCAGTTTTATTAACAACGTTTTCAATTTGTCTTTTTTCTAAATCATTGTTAAATTTATCAAAATCAAAATAAATTTCTTTTTGTTCACTCATTTTATAATTCCTTTATAGATTTGCATGTATAACTTATTATATAAATATCTTTATCATTAACAGATTTAATTTGTATTTTTTTTAATTTTATATCACTAAAACTATAATGTTTATTATAAATATAAATTTCTATTAATTCTGGCATATCTAAAATGCTTCCAGAATTAATTTTATTACTAATACATAAAACTATATTAAATTTATTTTTTTTAATTTTTAAATTAATTAAATAATCAATTTTTATTTCATGATTTTTAAATTTTATAAATGAGTTTAAATCTAATTTGTTTTTTTCATTGTCTTGAAATAAATCACTTAAAGATTCAGAATAAAAAATATTATTATTAGCATTTTGTAAACTTAATAATATTTCATTATCTATGTTTTTATTTTGCATAATAATAAGTTACATCTTTTTTAATGTGTTCAATATCTTTTGATGCATCAATTTCAAGTTCTGAAATATTATTTGAAAAAGCATGTATTGTTATTGTTACATTATTATTTCTTGCATTTATTTCAATATCTACTTCATGTTCTCTTAGATACTTAAAAATTTCAATTACAAAATGATCTTTTTGTTTTAAATTACTAAATTCAAATATTCTTTTAATTGTTTTATTTTCTTCATCTGTTTCCCATTTATTTTTTTTAACAATTAAAGGTGACATAACTTTGTTTGTTAAATTAAACAAATGTTCAATTTGATTATTTTCATTTAAGTAATTTTTCATTAATTTTTGTAATTGCATTTTAAGTTCTCTTTTAATATTCATCTTTTATAGCTTGAATATCTTTAGCAAATGTCTTATAATAATCTTTAAGCGAATCTTTTGCAGCATTTCTAGCTTCTGTTTCTTCTTTTCCTGTTGTAAATAATTTTTTATTTTTTGTATGTAATTCTTGATATGCTAATGAAGTTATAACATTTTCAATTAATGTTTTGTCATCAAAACGCATTATGTAATCTTCAAGTTTTTCATATAATTCATCTGCAGCATTAGTAAGATTATCTTTAACAAAACTACCAATAAGACCATTATTACTTACTATATCATCATATATAAATAGAGCATCATCTTCATTAAATTCTTCAACTCCGTCAATACTCATTAATTTATTTTTTGCATATTTTTCATTATATTGTCTTACAATATCTACAAAATTATTAATGAAAAATACTTTTCTACTCTGTTCTTGAGAAGCAACAGATTTCATTTTTTTTCTTGCAAATTTAAATCCTGTTTTTCCAATAATCCACCTAACTATAGGATTAAATAACATTCTACCTTCATCTTGAGCACAAGACTCAACATCTGTTTCACCAGTTACATTTCCAGATTTATCAATTCCTGCACTTGGATAATATTTAGTAAAGAAATCTTTTACTTGTTTACCAAGCTGTCTTTCTATATCAATACTAGCATAATTTAATTTAAAAAATTCATCAAATATTTCAGAAACAAATATTCTAAATGATGATTGCTTAAATAACATTTGTTCTATTATTAAATATTTTGAAACTACACCTAAATCATCAATTAATTTTCTAGCTCTACCATTATAATCTACACCCATTTCTTTTACTTCTTCATATAATGAACCATCAAAATATGCTTCTAATAATTTTCTATCTATTAATGTATCTTTAACATTTTCATATACATGAGCAATTGATGCCAACATATCAGCATATTCTTTTTTATATTGCTCATGTTTTTGTTTGATTTCTTCTTTTTTCTTTATTTTTTCAGGTGTATCTGTTTCTTTAACAGTAGTAATAGCATTAATAATACTATCTATTTTTGTATCAATTGCTTCTAATGATACAAATGCTTCATCATCATCTTCATCTTCTTTTGCATCTTTTATTAAGCCTGCTTTTTCAAGTCCTTCAAAATAACGATCAGCACATAATTCATAGATTTTACTTTTTTGTTTAACATCTAATATAGAGTAAAATGATAATTTATTCCATGCATTTATCATTGTTCTTTTTACACCAGATCCACCACTATAATTTCCTCTACTTGCAGCTGCAATATCATTTAATGTTAAACCTCCTTTTCTACCTTTTTTAACATACATTAATGATAATTTATTGAAATAATCTTCAATCTGTTCTGCAGACATTTTACCTTCAGATGATAAATTTATTGCTTTACTAGATGAAGTTTTAACTAATTCTTTTAATGCTTTTAATTTTTCTAAAGCATCTAAATACTGTTGTCTATCAATTGTTTTAGGATTAAATTTACTACCATCTAATGATATTTTTATACCACCATCAGATGTTTGTTTTATTAAACCATAATCATCAAGCACTTCAATTACTGTCTCTATATTCTCTTCTGCACTTTTAGTTTCAAAAGATTTATCATCAGAATAATATTCATCTTTTTCAACAGCATTTTTTGTATCAAACAGAAGCTGTTCAATCTCAGAACTAGATAACTTTTCAAACTCTTCAATTTCTATAGGTTTTTCTCTACCCTTATGATTTCTCATAAAGTCATCATAATATTCATTATATTTTTGCAATATATCAGTTTCAGTATCTGATAATCTTTCTGCTGTATTAAAACTAGACACATCAGAATCTATATCTTTTTCATCATCTTTTAATTCATATTCATCACCTGTCACACCAGATTTAGGATATTCTAAATTTAAAAATTTCATAAAATCTGTGACGTTTTGTCTTTTAACAGGTCCCGCAGCTTTAACTAATATTTTTAATAAATCAGATTCTTTCATTAAATTTAACATATAATTTTTATCATCAAGATATTTAGCAAATTCAAGTTTTATCTTTTGTGCTTTATCTTCTGTTAAACCTGATGCTAAAGCTGACATTGTATTAATTATGTTAGATGTTCTTTGTAGCTTTAAAGCTTCTTGATCATATAATGATTTAGTTTCTGCAGATGTAATATTTGGTATTCTTAAAATATAAAGATATTTTTTAATTTCATCAATTATATAAAATTTTCTTTTATCTGAATTATTTTCCAATGAATTAAATGCTAATCTTCTAATTTTATCTGCTTTTGAAAATATAGGTTTTTTAACTTTAGAATCATACTTGTCAGCTTTTACTGTTTTTAAGAATACATCATCATAAGTTGCATATTTTTCAGCATTAGGATATGTAGGAAATTCATCTTCTTGATTTGTTGTTGCTGCTACTTTACTTTTATCTTTTAAACGTGCAGTTATTGATTTTTTTTGTTTTGTAGGTAATAATTGAGACTCAGTATCATGCAAATCATCTACATCATCTACTTCATCAAACTTTCCAAATAATAATTCATTTTGTCTTTTTAATTCATCAAAATATGCTTTTCTTGCAGATCTAGATGATTGTTCAGATTCTTCAGCATCTTCTACATCAGCGCCAGAATCATCATCTTCATATGATTCATATAAAAATGAAATATTATTTTTAACAGCAAACTTTATTGATTCAATTAGTTTTAAATCAAGTTTTACATTTTTAATATCAATATTATTAAGTTCTTCATCAATTATAGATTCATTTAAGTCTTGTTTAAATTTATAAGAAATTAATTTATTTAAGTTTTGTATCTTAGATTCAACTAATTTTTCATTTTTTATACTTAACATAAATGAATTTTTTAAAAGATTATTAATTGAATCAAGTGAAGGTTTATTTGCATTTGATTCAATTAATGCATTACAAAAACATTCAAATTCATTTATTAAATTTTTATTTTTAGAAATTTTAGTTTCTGCTAAAAATGAAAGTAAATAATACTTTTTTCTAAACTCATTAGATTTAAACTCTAATAATTTTGAAATTCTGTTTTTAATTTTTTTATTGCTAACCATATAATAAACCTTTTTAGTATTAATTATTTTTATTACTTAAATATTTTTTTATTTTTAACCAAAAATCTTCTATTTCTTTGTGAGTCATTTCAACTTGTTCAAATGCATCTTTTAATGATTGTGCAAGTTCTGCATTTGTTGTAGGAAAATAATTATCTGATGTTAATTTATTAATTTCTTTTCTAACATGATGTAATTGATTAGATACTATATGTTCAGGTGAAACAGGCATGTCTTCAATGTTAGACTTAATATCTAAGTCAGGTCCAGGTCTATCATACATGCTATATCTCATGTTTTTACCTGCATGCATATCATCATCAGGCTGAAACATTTCATTTATTTCATTTTCAAATAAAATATTTTTTGCAAATTCTTTTAAGATACCTTTATCTATTTTACTCATAATAATCCTTTAATTTATCATTAATATATATTAATGATATTCTTCTTCATCATCAGAATTATCATAATAACTTAAATTACTTGCATTTTTTACAATAGAAATTAAACTATTATATCCTGTATATAAATCTTTCATTGCATTAACAATTAATGCTAAATCATTTATAAATAACTTATTTTGATTTTCAAATTTTTTATTCATATCATGAATAATATTTTCTTTTTCTATAATAATATTTTGTAATGCTTCAATATCTTTTTTAAATTTAATATTTTCTTGTTTTAAATTTTCAACTTCAAAAGAAAGTTTATCAATTTTATTAATTATACTATGAAATTTTTTTATTTCATTTATCATCAAGTGATGAATTTTCTTCAATAGCATTATATAAATCTTTCTCTTTTATATTTTTTAACATACTTATTTTTTGTTGCTTTATATCTCTAACTCTTTGTTCAATTAATTTTTCAATATATTCATCTCCATTTACAAATTTTTCAACAATCATTCTCATAAATGTTTGAATATTTGCATCTTTTAAAAACAATAAAGCTCTTAATTTTTTATATGTATAACCCTCTATTGTTAAATGAACACACTTGTTTTCAATTAAATCTTTAGGATTTTGCATTTTTTATCCCTGACTTTTTGCACCTACAGCCCCATTATATTTTGCAGGTTTCTCTAAGTAAACAGAATCGTCATTATAATATTTTGCACCAGGTAAATCTTTTATCTTGTGCTTATTTTTGTTTAATGCAATTGCAAACTTTTCTTCAAATTCATCACACTTTTCCTGCATCTCTTTATTTGAAGATAACAATTTAATCTTTGTTAAAAATAACTCTTTTACTAAATCAACTATATCATATTGTTGATTAAAATTTATCAATTTATACATTGCTAAACTAACTTCATTATCAATATCAAAATATTCACCTTGTGTTTGTTTAACTTTTATTGCACTAATTTTATTTTTTAAATCATCATTTTGATTTATTTTATCTTCTATATCTTTAACTATTTTTTCTGCATCTTCTGTTTCTTCATTTAAAAATGTATTTAATTTTAATTTTTTACTATTTAAATCTAATGATTTTTTTAAAATTTTATCTTTTTTTGTAATCATTCTATTCGTTTTATCAATGTTTGATAATGTCTGTTTTAATCCTGCCAAATCAAGCTGCGCACCATCAGAAGCACTATTACCAGTTGCTCCATCATCACTTTCACCACTATCTTCATCACTATCATCTGATGTAGTATCAGAAGAATCAGAAGAATCAGACTTATCATCTAATGCACCAAAAGGATCAGAACCACCACCAGAACTACTATCATCATCACTACCAGAATCACTACCAGAATCACTACCAGAATCATCATCAGATTCTGTTTCTTTTTTATCTTCTTCTTCTTCTAATAAAACTTTTAAAGATATTTTTTTATTTTTAGATAAATTTTCATGAATAATGCTTGAATATTTATTTTTTTTTATCATTTTATTTTATCCTAATATCTTTGCAATTTTATCTGCTTTTTTAATTCTATCTTCTATTACTGACCAGTTTAATTCTTTCATCATTCCAAATACATATGCTTTTCTATTTTTTAAATAATCTTTAAAATATGCATGTTCCCAACAATCCATAACAATAACAGGATATATTCCAACCATTACACTATTACTATGCAAATCAATCATTGTATTCACATATCTTTTTAATTGCATATTATAAACAGTCATTGCCCATCCATTTCTAGCTGATAAACAACACGCAACAAAATCTTCCTGCCATTTATCAAATGATCCAAAATCACGTGCTAATCTCATATATGATAATGAATCCATAGATATTGTACTATTTAAATCACTTATATTTTCAAAATATAAACCATGCAAAAATGCAGCATTATGATTATGTGCTTCATCTATTTTTAAACTTCTATATAATGAATTATTTAAATTTGCAGCAAGTCTGTCACATGAATCTAATTTTATAGATACATCATTTAACTCACTTACATACCCTTCTAATAACTCCTGATGCGTCTTCTTTGTCTTATCAGATAATAACTCAGTTGACAAATCAAACTTTCCTGCTTGCGCAATATATGACTCATTTATATGATTTTTAGTATCCTGTTTTATTCCAGTTTTAACTTCTTGCTCTTTGTTAAAACTATTTAAACCACTACTCACAAGCGTTTCTTTAATTATATTTTCAATTAAATTATCAATATTATTTTTTTTATTCATAAAAACTACTTTCTTATTTAATATCTAAATATAATTCTAAACACTAAATCTTTCTTCAAATTCACCTAATGGCACTAATATATACTTCACTTTTTCTTTTTTTAATTTCACTTTTTTCACTACTCCCATATCTTCAACTCCACTTATTCCACCTCCATCAATATTATCATAACTATCTAACTTATCAACTCCACTATCAATACCAACTTCATCACTAAATCCTATACTATCACCATCATTAGTACTATTTATTCCCCTCTCTCTTCCTAATCCTCTACTATAAAATCCCTGCTCTTCATAATTATCAAAATTATCAAACTCAAATAACTTACTAGATGTTCTATTCCCTATTTCTTTAGCATCAATTCCAAACTGCGGCAAATATAACTTTATATACTCTTCACCTTCCTTTTCAACTATATCCACAAATGTATACTCAAAACCCGCCTTATCCCTAACTTTTAATCCCTTAGCATACTTTATTAAATTATTTCCCCTCTTGTCTTTTATACTAATCTTCTCACTTAAAAAATATCTCAACCTACTCTCATACTCTTCCCTCATTATTCCTACTATCTCTCTATTAAACTCTCTTTTCATTTTTTCACCTATCTAATCTTCTTTTAATATCTATAAATATTCCTAAACTCTCTCTTTAATTCACCAAATTCTCTCATCACTTCATCTACACTACTCACTCTCACACCCTCTCTCAATATTAAACCACTACTCATTTTTTTTGACGCTTCAAGTGTTAAATCATCTAATTTTGTATCTTCAATAAATTGTTTTCGTATTGCAGTTTTTGTTCTTTCAATATCTACTCCACCATCAGATTTTTCTTCTTTTGTACCATAAAAAGTATCACCTACAAGTTTTATTAATTTTGCTTTATTATTACAACTTTTCAATTTATTAATAAAATCTGTTGATATTTTATTACTAAAACTAGCTTTTTTAAGCACTTTATTTAATATATTACAACCAATTTCATCACGAACAAATCCATCATACTTTTCATGTGAACTTCCTATAATTTTTAAAAATTGTTTTGTAAATTCAATAAAATTATCCTTTAATTTATCATCAAATAATATTGATTCATCTATAATATTAAAAAATCTCTGCAATCCATCAATGTTAAATTTATCATCTTTAAATTCATAATTTCCAGTAAGTTTAGTTTTAATTTTTACAACATTTTCTTTTTTAAATAAAATTTCTGTTATTTTTTTACTTAAATTTGGTAAGCCTTTTCTTGCATTTAAAAATTGTTGTTTCGTTTCTGTTTCTGATACAATTTGTTGTATAACTTCTTGTTGATTTTCTTTTGGTGCTGATAATACTCTAACAAGTTGATCAGATTTACCTGCATCATTTAATAATGATACAAGTTGTTCTAATGTTATGTCACCAATTTTTGTTGGTAAACCTGAACCTTGTGTTAATTTTTGAATTCTTTCAGAAGATACTTGACCTTCTTTTGGTTGAGTATTAATATTACCTGCAGCGATAATTTGATCTCTTATTAAGTCATCATATTTATATTTTTTAACGCCTGTTACTTCAATATCAAAGTTTATTGAAAGAAATGATGAAAACATTTCAAGCATATAATGTTCAGATTCTTTTCTTGTTTTTGCATCAATATTTTGAGCACTTTTACCATATATTAAAACACCATTTGCTTGTAATACTTGTTTTAATTTTGCAACTGATATTTTATAATCAGATTTAGTATCATCTGTTTCTTGCTCTGTAGATTCATCTGTTTCTTTTTCTTCTGTTTCTTCTTGAGATTCATCTGTTTGTTCTTCTATAAGAAGTTTAAATTGTTTATAAATTAAATTATTTTCATTAATAATATTACCAGTGAATAATTTATGATCTTGTTGCAAATCAGGTTTAACTGTTTTTGTTAATGCAATAAAAGCTTCAATTATTTTTTTAACTTCTTGTTGTAATAATCTTGTTTTAACTTGCTCACTTGTTTTATGAGTTGTTTCATGTCTAACTCTTTTTGTAATATCACCTATATTAAATAATTTTTCAAAACCCCAACCACCACCTTGATTATATTGTGCAACTATATCATCATCAATACTTTTTTGATACTTATTATATGTTTCACCATCATACATACGCAAAATACCCAAACATATATCAGCAACTGATTCTTCTAATTCTCTTTGTATATCCTGATCTGTTATATCTCTTTTATCTTTTCCTAATTTTGTTTTTATTTTACTTGATAATACTGATGATACAACACTTGCATTTTTACTTTGAACACCAGGATCAGGTAGTTGACCAACTATTTTAAGACTTGCTTTTAATAATTCATCTTTATTTTCAAGAATACTTTTACATATAACTTCAGCATATGCTACTCTATAAAATAAATCCCATCTAAATGATATTTTATCAAATAAAAAATCAAATTTATCTTGATTCTTTTTTAATTTTTTAAAACCTGATAAATCAATAACAATGTTTTGTTCTTGTGGATATTTAATTTTTGATAATTCAATAAGCTTTCCAATATTATTAAACGAATATTTTTGTTTATTTTCAATTAATAAATTTTTATATGTTATTTTATTTTCATTTAACTCATTTATATTATTAAATAAATATATTATTTGATTTTCATTTAAATTTATTATATTTGAAATTGAATCAAATAATAACTTTTTAAATTGATCATTTGTTATTATTTTATCACGAATTATTTTTTTTTCTTTTAATTGTTCATATTTTTCATTTAATTTATTTTTAATTAATTCATTAATTTCATATGATACATTATCATTTATTATATTATATTTTAATAAATCATCAAATAAATATTGTATAGTAATTTTACTAATTCCATCATTAAATATAACTTTAGATGATATTATTTTAATTATATAATCATTATCAATTTTTCGTTTACTAAAAAATCTACCCAATAATGAATTATCAAGTAAAGATATATTTTTATTTATATCATCATCTAATTGTTCTTTAAGATAATCATAAATATTTGGATTATACAAAAATTGAGTAACATCATCAGCGCCCTTATCATCAGCGCCCTCATCATCATCGCTCTTAGCATCACCAGTGTCGTCATCATCATCGCTCTTAGCATCAGCGCCCTCATCATCAGCGCCCTCATCATCATCGCTCTTAGCATCACCAGTGTCGTCATCACTATTTTCTTTATTATTAAAAAAATTTAAAATTCTATTACCATAATTTAAAAAAAAATCACTAACAACGTTTATTAAACTTTTTTTATTTTTATTTTTTTTTATTCTAATAAAATCTTGTATTTGTTCTTTTATTGTTTCTAAAATTTTATTAATATTTTTATTTTTTACTACTGTATCTTGAATTTCTGTAATAATACTTTGTATTTGTGGTTCTGTATATATATCAGATAAATTTAAATCATCATCAAATATTATTCCTTCATAAAAACTTTTATATTTATCTTCTCCAAAAGAAACTTCTTGTTTATTTAAACAAATTGAACCTTTATTATCAACAAATAGTATATTATTATCACAAATATAACTTATAAAATAATAAAATTTTAATAATTGATTATTTCTATTAATATTTTGGTAAAAATTATCAATAATTTTAAAATCAATATCTTTAATTAATACTTCATTAATTAAATGCATAAAAACTCTCATTTTATAATGTTCAGTATTATTCTTTTCTTCTTCATAAAATTGATCATAAATTGAAAATATTTTTTCTTGTAGATTTATATTACCTTGTGATTGATTATCACTTTCATTAATGAGAAATTTTTTATAGTTTGAAAGATTATATTTTTCATTTTCAAAAATTAGATTTTTTAGTGAATTATTTGTGTGAATAAATTTTTGCATATCTCACGCTCTTTTAATTTTATATTTTAATTATATCATTAATTATAATTTTGTTTTTAAACTTTATTTATTAATAATATTTCTTTAATTAAATTTTTTAATAAATAAAATTCATTACTATTTATATTTTCATTTTTTATTTCACCAGGTTTTTCATTTTCTGAATTTGATTTTGTTCTTAATGAAAAATTTTTAAACTCATTAACTTTAGAAAAAGCACCAGTTTTAAACATATTTAAAAAATCAGATACTTTATCAAATTCAATCTTGAAAAATGGCAATTTTTTTATATTACCAATTTGTATTTTTTTATTTTTTTCTAAATTTAATTTGCTATCAGAAAATAATTTTTTAATTTTTTCAATATTTTCTTCATGTATATCTGCATCAATTGCAGGAATAATGCAAACAATAATAAATTTATCATTATCTTTTGACCCTACAATGTTTTCATTTTCATTGTTTTTAATAAAAACAGGAACAACTTGATGTTTTTTATATACTTCATAATCAGTCATTGTTAATGAAGGGATTTGTTTACCTTTTATTTGTGCAGGATCTAAAATATATTTTCCTGCAATTTTTTGCTTTTTTAAACTATTAAGAAAATTAAAAGTTATTTTACCCATATCATTATCAATATCTTTTTGTTGTAATGAAAGTTTTTGTCTTAAAAAATTTAATGTATAAACTGCTAATATTTTTAAAGCAGTTTCATTCATATATTGATTTTGATCATCTATATTTTTTTCATTATTCATAATATTAATACTTTTATATTTAAATATTAATTATATTGAATAATATCAACACCAACAGATTTTAATATATCAATGCCTTTTGTGTCTCTATATTTATTGATATAATAAACTTTTTTTATGCCTGCATTAATTATACATTTTGCACAGTATTCACAAGGACTAAGAGTAACATACATTTTTTTATTTTTATGATGATTATAATCCATTTTAATAAGAGCATTTATTTCAGCATGAATTAAGCCGCTGCAACCTTGTTCATCTGAATCTGGCTTATTTGGTAGTCCTGCTGCATTTCCATTATATCCAACAGATAGAACTTGTGTGTTATCATCGGTTACAATAATTGCACCTACTTTAAAAGTTTGATGATGAGATTTTTCAGATATTGTTTTTGCCATTTCAAACCATATTTTATCCCATTCATTAATCATATAAAAGTCCTTTTTTATATATTATAAATATAAATCATTTAATTTATAAAAGTCGGATATTATAAATTTATTTTTAGCATTGTTAAATAATTTACATAATTATAATAAACAAAGGAGTTTATTATGGACATAACAGAAATTGCAATGTTAGGAGCAGGTTGTGGTTTTGTAATAAGTCATATTTTGCAAAAAATAAAATTAAAAAAATCAATAATGAAATTTGCTGATCCTATATTATCAGTTGCATTAGCATTTTTTATGTTGTGGATTTTTAAAGACTCATCATTACCACAAACAAAAGAAATATTAATAGCATGCACAGCATCTATTTTTAATAATTTTATTATATCTGATGGTAATTTTAAAACAAAATCACCATTACTTAATTTGTTATTAGAAAAAACAGAAGCAGATAAAGATAAAGAAAAAATAGAAAAAGAAAAATAAATAAGGAAAATAAAATGAAAACTTTTAAAAAGTTGATATTAAATATATCATTAATTTTTATATGTTTATTTTCAGCTTGTGAAGTAGAAAAAAATATTGAAAAAAACAACTGTGAAAAACTAAAAAACCATATATCATCATGTTTATTAGACAATGATAGATATATGGTTTATATTGATGATTGGGATTTGTATTGTATGGGGAATGATACAGAAAAATTAATTGAAATGGATTGTAAGCAAATAAAAAACTTTTATTTTGGAGAATAAAAAATGAAAAGCAATATAACTCCTGAAAACATGACAAGAGCGAATATTGCTATAGTTTTAACTGATATTATTGGCAGCACAAAGTTTGTACAACAACATGGTGCACAAATTGCTGCACAATATTTTCAAAAACATGATAGACTTGTTTTAAGTTTAATTTCAAAAAATAATGGACAATGGATTGATAATAGTGATGGTCATTTAATGTATTTTGCAAATGTTGCAAATGCAATAGCATTTGCAATTGAATATAAAGAAAAAATTAAAAAATTTCCTTTTAAAAGTAGAGTTGGAATACATTATGATGAAATGATAATAATAAAAAATAATGAAAAACTAATAAGAGGTGGTGTTAAAAGAATAACAATTGAAGGTTTAGGTAAAAATATTGCTGCAAGAACAATGTCATTATGCAATGAAAATCAAATATTATTATCACATAATGCATATAAAACATATAGAGAAAGAATAAATCATAATAAAAATATACCAAAAAATGTATTAATAGCTTTGATGGGCTTATATAAATTTAAAGGTGTTACCGATCCTGAACAAATATATGTTTTAGGTTTTGAAGAATCACATTTACAACCTTCTAAAGACTCAGAAAAAGCAATAAGGTTAGGTGGTGCAAATAAAATAAAAACAAAATTTAGAAATAAATTATTAAAAGAAAAAATTGAATATTTGTTTTGGAGATTAGGCTTTATATTTATTTGTTGGTTATTATATATTTCATGGCCATACATATCAGATTATGATTTTAAAAAACAGTGGAATCATGATTTTATTATTTTAAAGCCTTTTGAGTATATTGATTATTATATTAAATTGTTTATTGAGCAAATAAAAAAGTATTATTTATAAGGTTTATAAAATGAGTAATCAAACAAATGAAATAAAAAAGGAAGATAAAAAAGCATCATTTACACAATCAGAAAAAGCAAAAAAAGGATGGATGTTTTCTGTTTTCTTTTTAATTTTAATATTATGTTTAGTTATGTTTTTATCTTACGTTCCATTGCAAGCTGATAATAGAGATGTTATTGTAGGAATAATTGGAACAATAACAGGATCTATTGGATCAATGATTGCAATTGCTGCAGGAAGAGACCCTGCTGAAATTGATGAGTTAAAAGATCAATTGGCAAAAAGTGAAGGTGATAGAATGGCATTAATTGCAAGACTAAGAGATTCACAAATTCAAATGCAATTATTAAGAGAACAAATTTTTGAATTACAAAATGCTGTTATTAATAAACTTTCAATTTTTGTTGATGAAAATCCAATTAAAGTAAAAAAAACAAATGAAGTAAAATTACATAGTGATGTTGAAAAATGGTTACCAAAGCAAGATGAAAAATAATTATTTATTTATATAATTTTTCCATGAATCAATTATTTCTATATTTTTTACTTTAATATTTTCAGTACAAATTCTATTGCTAGGAAATTCTATATTGTTTAAAGTTTTTGTACTTATAGAATTTATATTTGTTATTTCATATAAATAAATTTTTGAATCATTAATTTGATTAGAATCAGATTTAAATAAAAGATTTTTTGCTGGTCTACCCATTATTTTTGAATTTTCATTGTTACAATAAATTAAATCAGATGCTTTATAAGGCAATGTTAATTGAATTATATCTTCTTTAAAAGGTGTAATTAAACTCCATTTATCTATTGTTTGTTTTTCTTCAAATGAAGCATGATAATATAATCTTTTATTATAAGGCATCATATATTTTATAAATTTAACTTTAAAAGGTATTAAAATATTTATGCCACAATATTCTGGTTTATCTCCAGAATTAGCTTCATTTATTTTAAATAAATCTTTATTGGAGTTATAAAATTTTAAAATTTTAATTAAACCATTAATTCCTTTGCAATCATTTATTTTATCACTTATATTATTGTCTTCATTAATATAAAAGACACATTTATTTAATTCTTCAACTGATAACTTAAAATAATAAACATATTGTTCAGTTGAAAATAATTTATTTAAAGAATATTCTTCATTAAAACCTATAACTGCAGCTTGCACAAATGAAGTATTAATATTATGATTTAAAAAATATTTTCTAAATTGTTTATCTCTATTTCTTATGTTTTCATAATATTTTGTATTGAATTTTTTATTTATATTTTCATATAAATCTGGTTTTAATTGTGTTATATATTTATGGTGTGTAATACAAAAATAAATATCATTTGTATTTATTGAATCACCAAAAAATGTTTCAATAGGTGTATTGATTAATTGCATATTTAATTATTTAAAAATTATGTAGATGACATCTGGGTTCATATATGTCACTGTTTCCTATTTTTATAGAAGATTCTATATTACTCATGTCAAATAATGCTTTAGTAAAAAAAGCATCATTATCACATTGTGTACAAACAGCAGGACATATTTCTATTTTTGTTGCCCATGGTAATATATTTTTTATATTTTCAAAAGGTTTATTTTCACCGCTTAATTGTATTGATGAAACAATTATTGAATATTTTTTTTCATATAAATCAATTAATACTTCATCAATACATTTAATCATAAATGCTTCATCAACAGCAATAATATCATATTTGTTGTTTAATATATGATCATAAATTTCACATCCACTTGATATACATATAGCATCATATTTTGCACCTGAATGTGAGCATATTTGTTGTTTTGAATATCTTTGATCTATTTTTGGTTTAAATGCTATTATTTTTTTTTGTTTATATTTAAATCTATCAATATCTGATAATAATCTTGTTGTTTTAGAACCAAACATTGGACCAATATAAACATTAAAAAATGGATTATTAACTAAATTCGTCATTTAAATTTTTCAACTTTTCGTTTATTATGTTTATATTTGTAATTATATCAGTTTGATTTAATATCAAAATACTTTTATTTTCTTTTAAAGAATCTGATATAGATTTATAAACATTATAAATAACAGCAATATCATTTAAATTAACAAATTCATCACCTCTATTATTAAATCTTTCTTTTATAATATTAAAATCTGGTAATAAAACAACATATAATGATTCATGTCTATTTAAATCTTCAATTAATTTATTATACCAAAATTCTGTATTATCTCTATTAAAAAATAATTCATGAACATACATTGACATATATGCTCTATCATGGGCACTATATTTATATTTTGTATGTTTTTGAAATTCTTTATGTAAAGTAGTTTTTCCACTACAATCACAACCTTCAAAGTTTATATTACAATATTTCATTTTATTCATATGCATCAATTAATTTCATTTTGTTAAGATTAGCTTGAAAACCCCAATTAGGGTCATTTGTAACTTCTGCAAGCCACAGAGTATATTTTAAATCTGTATTTATATCACCCCAAACTCTTACCCAACCTGTGTTTGATTCATTATCAGTTACCTTTAATCTCATAAATGATTTTCCTGTTTTTGTTGTTTTCTTTTCAACATCAATAATACAAAACCAACCAATAAATTTTGTTTCATTTTCAAATTGAAATATTGATTTTATATTTTTATCTCTTAGTTTATTTAAAAATTCAATAGGAAATAATAAATCTGTTGAAGCATCATTAGATAATTCCATATAATAATTTATTTTTTCAGATCTATTCCAATCTTCAATATGATTATTATCTTCAATTAATTTATCAATTATTAATTTTGGCTCTTCACCATTTTTTAATAATTTTCTATATGCTGCACTTGTTATTCCCCATTTACCTTTTTTAAGTGTTTCATAATTATCAATTATAATATGATATAATTGTTTATGATTTTTTATAATACCATTTTTAATTTCATCAATAGATGAAAAACACTCCATTTTACATAATGATTCAAATGCAGACTTATTTAATTTTGAATGTTTCCATTCACCTTCTTCATTATAAAATAATTCATTTAAATTTTTATAAGGTCTAAAATTAAATATTTCTTCAACAGCTTTATCTCCTACTCCTTTTAAAGAAGTTAAAGGAGGAACAAAAGCATTAAGTTCATCACTAAAATTCCAATCAATACCTGAAAAATTAATATCTACAGGCGCAATTTTATAACCATATGTTTTAATCTCTGATATTGCTTTTGCAATACCTTTAGGATTTCCATTTTCAGACTGCAATATCGTTGCAAGCCATTCTTTTTCATAATACGTATGAAGCCATGCTGCATAATATGAATCAATCGCATATGCAACTGCATGTGAATTTGATTGCAAAATACCATTACTTAAAAAATACTGATGATCATGATGATCAACTTCTAAATCATATGTTTGTTGTTTACCAACAAATTCAATAGATTTTATAAATGACATTAATAATCCTTTTTATTATTTAATATATTAATACATGTTTTTAATATTTACACTTATAAATACATAATTTGTTAAACATTAAAAAAGTATAAAAAATGAAAAAATTAAATGAAACAAAACAAACAAGAAGAAATTCAATAATAAGAAGATAATTTATTAATATTAATAATAATTTAAAAAAAAAAAAAAAAAAGAAAATTAACTTAATATATATAGTTATCATAAATATAAAAAAACTTTAAAACAGGAGAAATTTATGAGATATTCAAATCAAAAACGCCCAGTTAGATTAACATCATCAAAATTAAAAAGTCTAATTAGACAAACAATCAGAGAATCAAAATATGATGATCCTTCATATCAAAGTAGAGTTTCAGGTCATATGAGTTCTGAAATAACAGATGATGATTTAAGATTTGGAATTGCTGCAATATATACAAGTGACGCAAGAAGTGGTATGGCTGTTGTTCAAGATTGTCTTGAACAATTAACAGGATTAAGTATTGATGAAATTCATTCTGAATTATTAGATGCATTTATATCTGCAGGAATGCGTTTAAAATAATACATAATAATACATAATAATTAAAAACACATTATCCATATTAATTTTTTTTTTAAATATGGATAATGTGTTTTTTTTATTCAGCTTAAATTTTAGATAATATTTAATAAAAAAAGAGTTAAATATGAAAACAAAATTATTAGTTGAAACATGGAAAAATTTTTTACAAGAAAATAACGATTTAGAAAATAATAAAAAACAAAAAGTAAAAGAATTCTTAGAATTTGTAAAATCAAAATTACCTTATATAATTACAAAATTAGATCAGTTTTCATTAGAATTTGAAAATTCATTAGGTTTAGATTGTATTGACGGCAATCATAGATTAGAAATATTTAAAAGAATTTATTCATATTTACAATATGATGAAAATAATAAAACAATACCTTCAATTATTATATGTGAAAATACTCCTTTTTATATTGATTTAATTAATAAATCTAATTATGAATTTTCTATTATTAAAGATATTTCAACAATAAGTTCAAAAGTAAATGAACAAGCAAATAAAACAATACAAAAATATATTGAAAAAAATAAAAAAATAATATTTATTAATGAATTAAAAATTAAAGATATTCCTGTAGGAAGAAATAAACCATCTCCTTTAGTTAATCAATATATATATGATTTATGTAAAGAATTTTTTGGAGATGATTCTTCAAATTATGAAGATTTATTTATAGATAAATCATATATTAAAAAAAGTCAATATGTTGATTTTGATGATTTTTTCTTATAATTAATTACAAACAATTGAAAGATCTTCTTGAATTATATACCATAAAGGTAACATTCTTCCGTCTTTAACTCTTAATTTATGATGCATTGTACATTCAATACTTTTTCCATTGTCAAGTGTAATTTTAAATACTGGAATATTTCCATGATCATGATTTGCTAAAACTTGTGTATATATTTCTTTTTGAGTTTGTTCATCTCTTGATTTTACATAAACACCTGGAATAATATCTTTTATTTCTTTTGTTGATAAGAAATTTCCTTTATTGTCAAATGTATCAATTAATGTATTATATGCACATGATTTATTAAAACCGTACATTGCAAAAAATTCTATTTCACTCCATATTTTTTCTGAGATATGTTCTGAAATATTATTTACTTGTTTTGCACCTTTAATAAATTTTTCTTTTGCTTGTGCACGTTCAGTTACTTTTGCATCCATTGTATTAACACTATTTTTAACAAGTGTTTTTCTTAGTTTATCAGAATCACCTGGACTAAAACCTGCCATTTTTTGTGCAAGTAACATGAACTGTTCTTGGAAAGTTATATAACCAAAAGTAGGACCTAATATTTCTTCTATTATTGGATGATCATATTTAATGTTGTCTTTATTTCTTTTTGCTTCAACATATTTTTTATGTACATTTGCTTTTAATGGACCTGGACGATAAATTGCAGTAACTGCTGCAAGTTCTTCAATATTATCAGGTTGTGCTTCACATGAAAATTTACGTGCACCTTCATTTGCAAATTGAAATATACCTACAAATCTATTTTCATGATAAATATATTTCCATACTTTTTCATCATCTTGTTTAACAGTTCTACAATTAAGATATTTATCAAAAAATTGTTTTGCATCATCAAATGATGGATTTTTATTTCCTGAATTTTTCAATATACGATATATACAATTTTCAACATCACGTAACAATGTTAATCCAAGAAAATCAAATTTTAAGAAACCATTTTCTTCCAAACTTCTATAATTTAAACCTTCAACCCATGATGTTTGAAGTTCACCTCTAACACCAATTACAGGCATGTTTTGCTCTAAATCAGTTGTATCTGCAATTATTACTCCACCTGCATGTCTACCAATACTTCTATTTTGAAGAAACAAAGTATTAACATGCATTTCAACTTCAGGATATTGTTCCATAAATTGTTTATATTCTGGTGAATATTTCATGCAATCTTCATGCGTTAAAACATAAAGTGATTTTTCTTGATTTTCATCACGTGCAAGATTCATTACCTGTTCTTGTAATGATGCAGTTATTTTATTTATATCTTCAAAAGGTACACCATGAAATTTAGCAATATCTTTAACTAATGATTTAAGTTTTAACGTATTAAAGTTTGAAACAGGAATAACAGCATCACTACCATATAATTCAATTGCAGCTTTAATTAATTCATCTCTATTTCCTGCATCTGTATCAATATCAGGCCAAGATACTTTATGTCTTCCAAGAAAACGAGACCACAAAAGATTGTAAGGTATAGGATCAAGTTGCGTAATTCCTAATAAATAATTAACTAAACTACCACAACCAGAACCACGACCAGGACCTAAAAATGTATGCTTTTCTGCTTTTTTAAATATTTCATACATTGTTATGAAATAATTTTCATGTCCAAGATATTTTATATCTGCTAATTCTTCTTTTGCTCTATCTACATACTCACGATTATTATGCAAATTATTTTCAATTAATGCATTTTTAACAAGACTAGTTAAATGCTGAAATGATGTTTTGTTTTCAAATTTTAATTTTGGTAACTTTGCAGATTTATCTATCCATGTATCTTCAAACTCATTCTGGACAATATCATACGTTCTCTCAATTGATTCTTTTATTAAACTCTCTTCACCCTTATAAAAATCATATTGATTATAATGCTCAATAAATTCATTCCACATTTGCTCAGAATTTTTAGGATATAACTCACACTTTAACTCATCAAAACTAGGCAAAACAACATTTTCTTTCTTACCTAACCAACCAAGTTGCTTATATAACTCTCTTGCTTGCCACTTATCAGGTGACGGATAATGAGAGTCTGCTGTTGAAATAAGCTTAACACCAGTTAATTTTGAATGCTCAATTAAATAATCATTAACAACATGTTGTTTATCAAGCTTATTAAATTGCAATTCAAGAAAGAAATTATCAATACCTACACAATCTACAAACCGATCAGTTAGATTAGATAATTCATTTTGTACTTGTTCTCTTGTTGCATTTGTTAATTGACTTCTTAGAATCCTATTTGAATAAATACCACCTAAACAATTATGTACTAATATATCGTTTGCAAAAAAATTATGATTATCTTCAACTGTTATATCATATACATCTGATGTTTCTTCTATTTCTTCAATAGAAATAATTTCAACATAATCATATTTAATTTTTTTATTTTTCATCTTTTTCTCTTTTTATAATTTGAAATAAATCAATAGATTTATAGTCTAAATTAGAATTACTAATTTCATTATTATCATCATTATAAAATTCAAAATTTATTTTGCACTTATTTATATCACTTAATAATTTTTTAAAAATTTCAATATCTAATGATATTGTTATTAAACTTTTATTATTTTCAATATTTAAATCTATTGAATTTAAATTACTTAATTCTAAATAAATATTTTTATTATCAAATATTTCTTTATAAATATGATAATTTTCATCATAACACAATGAAGATTTTGTACTCAAATAAAATCCTTTTTTTTTTTTTTATATTATAAATTAATATATATCATTATACACTTATATTTTAAAACAAGGTATAAACATATATGAATACTAAAAAACTTTTAAATGAATGGAAAAATTATCTAAACTCATTAAACAATCCTAAACTACTTAATGAAATATCTTTTGAAGCTTTAAATGCTCAATTTCCTTCTTTTAATTTTTCTTCTATTGAAAAAGAAATTGAAAATGATAATGATAATACACGTAGAAACTTATTTAGAAAATTTAAAAAAAATACAGTTTATTTAGATATAGTTGCTAATTCTTTAAAAACACAAAGATCACACAGTCCTAATGAGTTTTTTAATCAATTTGATTTGTTTCTTAAAGTAGTAATGACAACTAAAGATAGATGGCCTGAATCATTTGATGATTTATTTATATATAAAAGTGGAAACATAACAGGTTCTACTGCAACATATGAAGATATACAACAATATTTGGATGAAAGAAGTTCTCAAGGTAGAGGAAACAATTTATATAAAACTTTACAAGATACTATAGACAATAGAGATATAAAACATTATGAAATTGTACATGAAGATAGTAATTGGATAATTTGTTATATCAATTCTAAGCTTGCATCACTTGCAATAGCAAGATCATTTTGGAATGGAAGTAAATTAGAGTGTGATACTACATTTGATTCAAGTATAGGTGAAGGACAAAAAATAGGTGAGATGAAATGGTGTACATCAGTTTCTGGTGCTGGAAACGCGTTTAATATGTACCATATTAAACAAAATTTACATATGTATTATTGTATAAATAAAATAAATCAAGATATAGACAATGAAGAAAGAAAACTATGTATATCTTTTTATAAAGAAAATAATCAAATTTATTTATCAACTAATCTTTTTGCAACAGTAAATGCAAATAATGATACTTTAGATGAGGTTAAAGTTAAAGATATAATAGGTGTTGTTATTTTTGAAAAATTAATCGATGACATGAAAAAAGATACAAGAACACAGCAAACTGAAGCTGAATATTATGGAAATATTACTTTACAACAATATATAGAATTAAGAAAACAAAATGACAAAAATATGGAAGAATTTGTTTCTGATTATCTTTCAAAGATTTTAGAATTTTCTAGAGAAAAAAAAGAAATAGTAGAGTATATTTTTAAAACAGAAAAAGATGTAAATGTACTTAATAAAATTCTTGATAATATAAGAGTTACACTTGATGTATATTTAGAAATTAAATCAAGACTCAAAAGAAATGAATTTAATTATATTTTAGGTAATTTATTATATAAAGCACAAGAAAAAGAAAATATTGTAAATTATATTTTAGAAAATGAACAAGATGAATATATAATTCGAGCAGCACTTGGTGCTAAAGAGTTTACATTTGAAGAATTTAGAAATTTCAATTTTAATAATGAAGAAAGACTTCACTCAACATTACATCATATAATACGTAATTCAGATGAAGATGAAGCTCAAAAAATAATTAGATTTGTATATAAAGATGCAACAAAATATGAAATAAAATGGATTTGTTTAAAATATATAAAACCATCATCAAGTGATGAATTTTATGAAATATATAATGAACTTAAAAAATCTGATACGCGATTATTAACTGAATGTATTGGTAGTTTACTAGATCATACTGATGACGGTGAAGATATACTTATAGATTTACTTAGAAATGAAAATTTTTCAATTGATTTTATTGTTAAATCTCATATATTAAAACGTAGAGCATCACCTAAATTAACTAAAATACTTCTTACTGAATTTAGAGAAATACTAACAACAGAATATATAGAAACAAAAGGACCTTGGGAATATAAAAGAGATATTTTACTTGAATTTTTGAATTATAACAAATATAGTATAAAAAAACATATTATGGATGCGTTTTCTGATGATGAAAAAATTACATCAAAAGTTATTTATTCACTTGATGACATGAGCGGTAGTATTAAAACATCAGATGAATTTTTTTATTTTGCTAATAAATTAAATGATAAACAATTAAATGATTCGAAAATTCATAAAATTCTTGTAAGACAAATTGTAAAATCTGATGAAGCAGATGAAATAATACAAGAAATAGAAAACAATATTGACAATCGCTATATGAAATGCATTGCAATAAATGTATGTTGTAGCTCAAATAGTTCATTTGAAAAATTAAAGTCTATTCATGATAGATTCGGTACTATTCCTTTAAATGGAAATGCAGCATATAATATGGCATCTGCAACAAATGATAAAAAAACTTATTATTATATATCAGATCATATTGAAGATAATGAAGAAGAAAAGGATAAATTTTATAAACAATTAATGAGTATTGCAGTTGAAGCTGAAATTAAATTAACATTTGAAGATTTAATGTATTTTGGAAGAAAATATAGATTTGATGTTTTTGCAAAAGATTTATATTTTGTTTTATCAGAAAAAGATCATAAAGTATTTGACAAAAAAACAAAAAAATTAATTGCAAAATTTATTCTTGATAATGAATCTATGTTTGAGCAAAAAGATGAAACAGAAAAAACAATGTATAATGTAATTGATGCAGCAAAAAAATATTTAGGTATACAAAAACAAGAATTAAATGTAGAATCATTATTAAAAACTTATATTAAATTAATTATTTCTTAATGAAATCACTTTGTCTCCAACTTCTATATACATAGCTTCAATCCAACCTTTTCCTTTTACTAAAACTTTATGATCATGTGTTAATTTTAATACATTTCCTTTTGAATCTTTAATTTGTAATAATTTTGCATTTTTTCTTGTTTTGTCAGCCCATAAAACTTTTTTATATTCAATACTTTTTGATTTTTCATTAAAAGATGCAACATTTATTTCTTTTCCTGAATTAAAATCTTTTACTAAATCAACCATTTTAATATAACCATGATCTGTTAAAATATTCGCGTCAGGATGAATACAAGCAGTTGATACATGTAAACCTTCTCCATATGTTTTTAACATTTCAAAATCTATTCTAGGATAACGATAAAAACCATCTTTATATGATTTTTTAACAAGTGTAAATAGATTTTTTAATCCTTGTTGATTTTTTGCTATTACAACAAGATGATACCTTCTTTTCCATTCATCTTGCAAAATGTTTAATGATTTTGTTTCATCTTCATCTTCAATAACAAAACCACCAGACTCTGCATCTGAATCTGCATCTATATCTGTTTTTTGTTTAGATAATTTTTCTTTTTCTTTTGAAGATTTTGCATCAAGTATAGCTTCTTTATGATTTTGAATATCTATTTGCCATTCTTTAAGAGATGGCACAAAATAAAATTCAACACCATATAATTGTTTATAATTTATTCCTTTCTTTTTTAAAGACTCAGCATGAGCATTTGCATGTGCAAGACCATTGCCATTACCATGATCTGTTAGAGCCCAAGCATTCATACCTTGCTGTTCAGATGTTACAAAGTTAATATGATCTGCAGGATAACCTAAACCATCATATGTAGATACCTAGGAGAAGGTTGAATGTGCATGTAATCCAACAAATCTGTTGGGTTTCAATAAATCAAGTTCAACCTTCTCTAGATACCTCCTTTCTTTTTCATTATTATACAATTTTTTAATCCTTTTTAATATTTTTTTTTTTATATTATAAATTAATATATATCATTATACACTTATATTTTAAAACAAGGCATAAACATATATGAATACTAAACAAATTTTAAATGAATGGCGAAATTATCTAAACTCATTAAATAATCCTAAACTACTTAATGAAATATCTTTAAGAGCTTTTATTGCTGAATTTCCTGAATTTGATACATCTTCTTTTTCTACTCAGTTAAAAGGTAATACATTATATTTAGATATAATAGCTAATACAATAAGATCAGGAACAGCTCATAGTGTAGATGATTATAAATCACAATTTGAATATTTTAAAACATCTATGTGGAATAATAGAGATACTTGGTCTGATGATTTTAAATCTAAATTTGATTTTGAAAATAATACATCTACTGCAACTTATGAAGATATACAATTATATCGACAAGGAAGAGCTGCAGTAGGCAAAGGTAGTAAAAAAGAAAAACAAAATATATATCAGCAAATATTAGACAATAAAGATCCAGAAAAATATCAAACAATACATGAAGATAGTAATTGGATAATTTGTTATCCAAATTCTACACTTGGATCTATATCATTAGCAAGATCATATTGGAATGGAACTAAATTAGAATATGATATGACATTTAATGTAAGTACAGGTATAGGAGAAAAAACTGGTAAGATGAATTGGTGTACATCAGTTGATGGATCAGGTAATAGATTTAATAATTATCATAATTCAAATGAAATGTTACACATGTATTATTGTATTAAAAAATCTACAAATACAAGTGATAATAATAGAAAATTATGTATAAGTTTTATAAAAGATAATAATCAAGCAACTTTAAAAGTTAATGATAGTTCAACAGTAGATGGTAATAATAATAATATTACACAAAGTAATATAATGAGTATATTAGGTTCAAATAATTATGAAATTATAAGAAATGATGTATTAGAAAATAGACAAAATTTAACTGGACTTTATGAAAATTATACATTAGAAATGTATAAAGAAGAAAGACAAAAAGCAACAAATGAAGATTCATTATCAAGTCTTGCATTTAAAATTCAAAAAATCTTAGAGGATTCTATTGAAAAAGAAAAAATTTCTGACTTTGTATTTGAACATGAGACAAATGTAAATTTTCTATTTCAAGTTGCATTTAATGTAAATCCTGAAAAAATCAATTTTAGAGTTTTCAATATAATAAAAGATAAAATCAGTGTTAAAGATGAAATGGCTCAAGAAAATAGATATGATTTACTTGAAGAAATTATAAAAAAATCACCTGATAAACACAAGATATTTGATTATTATCTTTTAGAATCACAAGATTTAGATCTTGTTAATTATATACTTTTAAAATTTTGTAAAAAATTTCTAAACAAAGACAGAATAGAAATTGCTATTAATCGAAATATGCTTAAATTTATAACTTTAATTAAAATTTTAGATATAAAATATGCAGAAGATAACACTCGTTTATATGATTATTTTGAAGATAAATACAGACCTTTGATAAGTAAATTTCCAAAATAATAGTTTAAACTTTTAAATAAATTAAATGTCTAGTTCCTAAATAATTTCTATTTTCAATGTTTTCTATATTCCAATAAAGACCACTTTGTTTTAATTGTCTATAAAAATCTGGCATTAATACAATTTCAATATTTACACCCTGTTGTTTTAATAAATCTGCTGCAAGCATATTGCCATTATATTTTTTATCTCTTCTTATTGCTTTTGTTTCAATATATTTATCTTCGTCTGGTAAATAAAAATCAGGTGTATATACTTTGTCATTTCCGTCATATTGGACAACAAATGATTTATATTCATAAATATATTTTTTACCTATAGCATTACACCATCTTGCAAAGTCTGCTTCAAGAGAAGATTTAAAAAAGTAATTTGAAGGTAGATCTTTTCTAAAACCAGCTCTTCCGTTTGTTGGTTTTGTTTCTAAACCTGCACTCAGTGCAAATGCTTGACATTTTTTACTACAATATTTTGTAATTCTATTACTTGGTTTAACATAGTTATTTTTACAATATGCACAATTTAATTCAATTCTTGTTAATTTAACATCTTGATAATAATGTTCTTTTGAACAATATTCTTGTTGTGTTCTTGCTTTGAAATTTTTATTGCATACTTTACAAATACAACTAAATCTTTCTACTTTTGCAAATTCATCTTTACATGACTTTGAACAAAATTTAGAATTTTCAGATTTAGATTTAGGTAACTGATATTGTTTTGCACAATTTTCACACGATAAATCAATTTTACATGCTGGTCTTGCCATAAATAATTAATCCTTTTATAAATTTATTATATAAGTAATTATTTACGAACAAAATACTTTTTAAATTAAAGTATAAAGTATTAATGAAATAGGAATTATTTCAACATTTTCATCATTAAGAATTTTTAACATATAACCAAAATTTAAATCTTCTCGTATATCTACGATTAATCCGTTTTTATCTTGTTTGTTGTTGTATAAATATCTATAATTAATAAGATCGCCTTTTTTTAAATTAATATTTGTATTAATTTTTTTATTTTTTGACATTTATTCAATAAAATCAGTATATGGTTCCAAAATAATTTTATTTTCTTTTATACATCTATCAAGATAGTCTTCTAGTTGTTCAAATGAAGTACAAACTTTAACACCGCTTCTTGCTAGCATTAGATTAAATTTTGCACCTTTTGGTAATCCAGCGCAAAAATAAACAATAGGCTTTTTAAAAGCATATGCATAACCAGCTTCCCATATTGTTCCAATATCTTTGTCACGTGTATTAACAAGAACAAAATCTGATGTTTCAATATGATGAAGATTGCCTGAAAATACTTTTTCTTGTACGTCTTGAGTGTCATCAGGTTTACATACAAAAATTCTACGAGGAGATGCTAAATCAAAGTCAGAAGATTTTTTATCAAAAATACTTTCTAGTTTTGTTAGTTCTGCTTCTTGAACAGGATTAAACCAACCACTTGCAAGATAAACTTTTAACATATAAGTAATTCCTTTATTTTTTATTTAAATTCAGCAAAAAAATCTTTTTTAATTTTTGCAATTGCATCAATATCTTGTTGCCACATTTTAGTAAATATTTTTTCTTCACCAGATTTAAGACCATTAATTTGTTCACGACGAACGCCATAAATTGTATCATCTGGATGATATTCAAATACATCATTTTTAGGTTCTGGCAAATAAAGATTTGTGCCTCTTGTAGTAAAAGAACCATCAGGTAATTTAACTCTAAATTGAGAAACATAATGAATATCAGGTTTATCAAAATCAAGACATGTTACAACTTCTGGAATAATTTCACATACAAGACGTGCCATTTTAGTTGCCATAATATTATCAACTTCAGGTTGAATTTGAACATCTTGACGATGTTTAATAAATGCAATTAAATCTTTAATATTAAATCTTGCAATATAAAATGTTTCAAGACATTTTGGCAAAATAACTCTTGCATCCATAATTGAAACAGTTTTTGAATCTGTCATATCTGAGTATAGTTGTTTTGCATCTTCTACAATTTTTTGAAACCGTTCATAAAAAGCAGAGTTTTGAATAGATTCTGGTACAACAGCACTATCAAATCTTTGATCTCTGTCACCTGTGCATTGTGCAGCAAATGATGCTGTTCTGTATCTAATAAGATGTGTTACTGTTTGAACATCAATACCACTAATTTTAAATGTAAATCCTAAGCATTCCATTGGAGAAGGAATTGCACGATAATTTAAAACATCTTGTAGATTTAATGATGCTTCTTTTGGATCAATATCTTTAAAATCAACAAGATCAGGTGTGTCTGCCCATGTAGATTTAGTCATATTCCATGCAATTTTTTGTGCTTGTTCACGAGTTGGATAATCAATAAGTTGAATATCAAGTGATTCAAGATTATTTTTGAATTCTGTTTTAATTTCTTGATTAAATTTTAGATTAACAGGAGGAACAACAGGTTTAATTGACATGTTTACTGGCATAAAATAAATAATTCCTTTTAGATTATATGTAATATTTTATATATTAAATTAATAATTTACACTTTAGAAAACAATATTGTAGTTTTCAATATTAAAGTGTTCAATCAATGAATGATTTAAATTTTTATTATGTGGTGCAAGTGGAACATAACATTTTAATCCATGTGTTGCATATTCCATTGCATGTTTTGCACTATCATCTATTGCAAAATGAATTTGATTATTTATATAAAAATCTTGTTTAGATAACCATAAATATTTTTCAGGAGCAAAATCAATATTGTCAAATAATATTTCATTATTTTTTAACCAACTGTATGTTTGATATTTACATCTTGCATTGTTTTTTGGTCGTGATGTTAAAAGATATATATAATATCCTTTATCTTTTAAGGTTTGCAACATTGATTTAGCGTGTTGTATTACACCTATTTCTAATAATTGATTATTTTTTATATATAGTTCAAATGCAGTTTCAGGATTAACTGAAATTTCTATTAGTTCTTTTGTTGTATAATATGAATTACTATTTTTATTTATTTTTATATTATATTGATTTTCAAGCCAAGTATTAAAATGATCTTTAAAATCACATAATACATCATCAATATCAACAATAACTATTTTATCATTTGTATTAGGTTCTTTAATATTTACTTCTATGTTTAATGCCACATCTTTTTCAAGATAAGATTTTTCAAAATCTTCTGCATTAATATTATAAAGATTTAATATTGCAAAAATATATCTTAATGAATCAACTGTATGATAAATTAAATTATCTTCATCAAGTTTTATATTATTTTTTGTAATTGTTTTATAGTCAATTGAATTAGATATTAAAGAAACTTCATTATGTAGTGATAAACATAAAGATTTTAAAATTTCTAATTTGTTTTTTTCATCTAATTCATTTGAATTATAAAATAAATTAGAATATTGTTGTTGTTTAACAATAAGATCATTAAGTTTATTTTTTGTATTTTTCATTTATAGCTCAATATTTTATTTAATTTTAAAACATCATTTTTTTTTATATGTTTTTCTTTAAAACAAATATTTATTTTTTCTTCAATAGAAAGATTATTATCATAATTAAGCAAATTTATAAATTCAAATAAACAATCATAATTAATAAATAAATTTATTATATTTTTATTAATGTTTATTTTTTCAAAATATCTTATTGCAATAGGAATTTGTAAATTTTCTGCTATTTTTGAAAAAATAAATTTTTTAACATTTAATATATTATCATAATTTAAATCTATTAAATAATCACAGTATATTTCTCCATCATCATCAAAATTATTTAATGATTTAATTGTATCTGATGTGTAAAAATAGCAACATTTATTTTGAAATGAAAAAACTTCATTGTAACTTATGGTTAAATTTAATTTTATTATTGTTTCAAGATGTGTTTGAAAATAATGATTTATATTAAATTCAATTGATTTTTCAAAAATTTTATTATTAAGTGAATTAACAACAATTAAAATAGTTGAAAAATCAATATATATTGAAAAAAATGCAGTTTTAGTAATTCCTAATATATAAATTATAATATCATAAATGTAATTATCAAAAATATATTGTAAAACAAAAGATGATCTATAATAATCATTATTTAAATAATCTTTTATTTTTATTAGATCATTTTTGTTAATATTTTTAATAACCATTTTTTAATCTATTTATAATTATATTATGTTTTTTATCAAATGCTTGTTTAAATTCTTCTACATCGACACCAATTAAAATCATTAATGAATAAAAATAATTAAATGCATCGACTATTTCTTCAAGAAATTCATCCCTATCAACTGAAGGTATTTCTGTTTGTCTATGTGATTTCCAGTTTTTAAGATGTCCTAATGCTTCAAACATTTCTTCAACACCTTTAAGCGCAAGATCTCTACAAATTTGTTGTGATTGTTTAGTAGATATATCAACAGGCCATTCAGGATATGAAGAAGGAATTTTTTCTTTTATCATATTCATGAACAATTCACGCTTTGCAAATATATCAATCAACATATCATCAGACATTATTAATCCTCTTTATCTTCAGATTGAATTTTTTCAACTTCACTTAACATTTTATTAAGAGATGCTTCAAAAATATCTTCATATTCTTCATCTAATTCAAGCATCATTGTTTGTGCATCATATACAAGTTGCATCATTCTTAGATGATCAACAATATCAGTTCCTGATATTAGGGCAACTTGCAATAATTTTACCAAATGAGCTATACATTTATCTGTTAATTTTGCTTTCATTTTTTTCCTTTAAATAACTATTGGATTTTTATTAATTGAATTCATTATATTTATATCATCATGATATGTTAATTTTAACATATCAACTCCTTTTATTGATTTTAAAGATTTTAAAACATCAACAATAGAAATTTTTTCTTTTGAAATAAAAGAAGGAATATATGTTATTTTTAATTCAACAACTCTGTGGCCACTTATATCAACAGGGTCAGATAATGGTGCATTTTGTCTTACAGTTACAATTCCTGGTAATGCTCGCATATCTGTCATTATATCTAATAATGTAGGATCTTCTTGCTTTTCAATCATTACTCTACATTTAACATTCATCTTTATTACTTCAGCATGACTTTCAGATAAAAGCTTGTTTTTATTTTTATTCATTTTAATTACCTAGGCAAAAAAACTCTTGACTTACCACCACCATAGTGATTAATCATTTGTTGTGCAATATGATCAGATGCTTCTACACCATTACCTAATGATACTGAAATGTGTCCACTAATTGATGTTCCTTTTGCCCAAACAACAACTGCACCTTTAGGTAATGTTGCCAAATTATAATTATATATTTCATAAAAATAAGCTGAATTTGCAAGTTGATCTGCAGCTTCATAAGCATGTATGCCATAAAGAAAAATTGCTATTGTAGTATCAATAGCATCAGCAACTGCTGCATAACATCTACCTGTTGTATTTCTATAATATGCAATTGAATAAGCTTTATCTGCTAATAATCTACCCTTGTATTCATTATAAGAATAACTTTGATTATTTGCACTTATATTATCTTGTGTTATATTATCTACTTGACAAGATTGCCAAATATTTCCTTTTTTTACACATGCACAATAACTGTTTTCACACTGCATTTGTGCATCTTGTGCACCAGATGAAACAGCCAATTTTGACCAAATACAACTATTTGCACAATATTCACCAGGAATAACAATTTCATTGTAAGATTTATAATTTAAATCTTCATTTAATTGTTGATCAGTTATATTTTGATCTGAACATGAAAATAGATTAATTAGTAATATTAAAAATATATTTCTTTTTATCATTGTATTTTCTTTTTCTTTTTTAAGTAAATATATTATTAATATAATATTTATTACACTTATTAAACTGCAATATCAGCTTTAATTTTTCCCATTGAAGTATAATTTAATAATTTTATATGTTCATATTTTAAAGAATCAATATCATCAAAACTTTTTAGTTTTAATTTAGGTAATTCAAATGAACCATTTTTATTAAAATTCAAAATTTGTTTATTTAATTGTGTAACATGATTTTCATATACATGAACATTACCAAATGTTAACGTTAATTTTCCTACTTTTAAATCTGTTAATTTTGCAATTATATGTGTTAATAATGCATAAGATGCAATATTAAAAGGTACACCTAAAAATAAATCTGCTGATCTTTGATATACATGACAATTTAATTGTTTTTTATCACCTTTTTGTCTAACATCAAACTGAAACATCATATGACATGGTGGTAATTTCATTTTATCAATATCAGATACATTCCATGCATTAACAATGTGTCGTCTTGAAAAAGGATCTTCTTTTATTTGTTTTATTACATTTTTTATTTGATCAATACCTTGCCAATCTCTCCATTGTTTTCCATATACTGGTCCTAAATCACCATTCTCATCTGCCCATTCATTCCAAATATTAACATTATTATCTTTTAAATATTTAATATTTGTATTGCCACTTAATAACCAAAGTAATTCATGAGCAACACCTTTAAACCAAACTTCTTTTGTTGTTAATAAAGGAAATCCTTTTGATAAATCAATTTTTAATCTTTCAGAAAATAAAGAAAAAGTTTTTACACCTGTTCTATTTTCTTGATAAGATCCTTTATTTAATACTTTTGTAGCAAGTTTTATATATTTTTCATCAATCATTTATTTTCTTTCGTATGTTTGAAAATTTAAATCTAAGTTTGCTTTTTCATCATGTTTATATGTTTCATTTATTAATTTAAATGAATTAATATTAACATTAAAAAATACATCACCCAATATATCATTATTAATTTTTGTAATATATAATTTATCACAATAATTAATACATTCATTATAAATTCTAGAACCACCTATAAAAAATATATTTTCATTATTGCAATTTTTAAGTGCAGTTTTAATATCTTTAAATTGTTTTATATTTTCATTTTCAATAAATGAACTTGTTATAACAATATTTTCTCTATTTATTAAAGGTTTTTTTAAAGATTCAAATGTTTTTCTACCCATTATAACAGTTGAATTTAATGTTTTATCTTTAAAATATTTTAAATCTTCTTGTGAATACCAAGGTATTTTATTATCTTTACCTATTGTGTTTTTATTATTTACTGCGACTATTAATGCTATCATATTTTAAATCAATACTAACATCAACATTTATTTGAAGTGTAGGTAAACCAATATGATCAATAATTCCATGTTCAAGTGCTTCTTCTGCATCTAAGAACCAATCTGCCCTACCTTTGTCATGAATTAATTTTGTAAAATAATCATCAGGTTTTCCGCAATTTTGTGCCATCAAATTATATACTTTCTTTTGCAACCTTTCAACTTCTCGAACATCAGATTTAAGTTCTTCTATCTTACCATGTGCAAAAGATGATATATCATGAATCATCATTGTTGCATTTTCATCCATGAATCTATAACCTTTTGTACCAAATGAAGCTAGAATTGCACCACAAGACATTGCTTTACCTTGAATAATTGTTGCAACAGGTAATTTTGAACTTTTAAATTCTGCAATAATAGACATAAGAGTATAAACTTGACCGCCATAAGAATCAATTTCAACTGGAATTACTTTTTGTCCACTATTCATTGCAGCATTAAATGACTCTTTAAATTTTTGAAGTTCTTCTTCATTAAAATCATTTACAGTTACAATTGATGGATTTTGACGAAGTTCAATATCTTTAATTAAATTTGAAATATTTGTTTTATAATGCATTAAAATTCCTTAATTTGTATTAATATTATTATATAAAAATTTTTAAAGATTTATAATAATATTTTATTCATCTAAACTAATGTTTTCCCAACCCCATGAATCTCCTGTTAGACCATCAGCATTGTAATCTGTTACTGTTCCTTCAAAGAAATTCTTAAAACTATCTCCATTTATAATCCAATCAACCCAATCTAAAGGATTATTTTTAACATTAAAATTAGGTTTAAGTCCTAATTGTATTAATCGTCTATCAGCAAGAAATCTAATATATTGTTTTACTTCTTCTTTTTTAAGACCTTCAATGTCACCTAATTCATATGCAAGATCAATTACTTTATCTTCAAGAGATACAGCAGTTCTAAACATTTCATATATTTCAAATTTAAATTGATCATTAACAATCCTTTGATGTTCTGAAATATATTCTCTAAAAAGTCTTGTCATGCCCATAACATGCATTGTTTCATCTCTTATACTCCACTCAACAATTTCACACATTCCTTTCATTTTACCAAAGCGTTGATAATTTAATAACATTACAAATGCTGAAAACAATGACATTCCTTCATTGCATGCAGATTGTGCAATTGCAAGTCCTAGTCCTTTTTTTGTAGAAACATCATTATTTTGCATGAATTCAATTTTATCTTTCATTTGTTTGTATTCAAGAAATGCAGAATATTCTTCTTCAGCTAATCCTAATGTATCATTAAGCAATGCATAACTTCTTTGATGTGTTCCTTCACGATTTGCAAATGATAAAAGCATTGATCTTATTTCATTATTTTTAAATTTAGGAATAAAAAGATCACAATAATTACCACCAACTTGAACATCAGATTGAGTGAATAATCTTAGGATTTGTGTAATATGATTTTTTTCTACTTTTGAAATTTTACCACTTTTCCATTGATTAACATCTTCCTGTAATTTTGCCTCCCAACTTCCCCAATGTATTTTTTCATGATTTTCAGCTACTTCCATTGCCCATGGAAATTTAAATGGTTTATAAGTTACATTATATTCAAATAGTGACATTTTATTATATCCTTTTTTATCCTTGACAACTTAAACAATCATCATTTTTTTGAGGTTCAGTAAAATCTTTTAATTTATTTTGTTCTACTTTTTCACTTATTTTTTCAGCTGTTGCACCAGCATTTGTTCTTAAATAATACAAACCTTTTAGTTTCTTTTTCCATGCTCTAAAATGAACACTATTTACTAAAGCTTTATCAGTACCTGCAGGGAAAAACAAATTTAAACTTTGACCTTGACAAATATATTGTTGTCTATCAGCTGCATGATCAACTATCCATCTTTGATCAAGTTCAAATGCAGTTTTATAAACTAATTTATGCCAATCAGACATAAAATCTAAATGTTGAACAGATCCTTGATTTAATATAATTGATTGCCATTGTTCATTTAACCATGTTTGTTTATCTAATACATTTAATTCTTCACAATAATCATTTAATACTTTTTCTAAATAAGTATTTTTTACTAAGTGTGAACCTGCTCTTGTTCTATGTGTATATGCATTTGATTTATTCGGTTCAATTGAAGGTGAACAACCTGCAATTATTGAACTATTTGCATTTGGTGCAATAGCTAAAAGATGTGTATTTCTTACACCTTGACCTAATGCATCAGGTGCTTCACCTTTTTGTTGTGCAAGTAATTGTGTTTGACATAATGCTTTTTCTTTTATGTTTGAAAAAATCTGATTATTTATTGATTTTGCTAAAACAGATTCAAAAGGTATATTTTTTCTTTGTAAGTAACTATGGAATCCCATAGCACCTAAACCTAAACTTCTTTCTTGTGAAGCTGAATATATTGCTTTTTGTAATTGTTTTGGTGCATTATTAATAAAATATTCAATTACATTATCAAGAAATGTAATTAAATCTTCAACAATTTTTGTATCTTTCCACTCATCATATTTTTCAAGATTTAAAGATGATAAACAACAAACAGCACTTCTTTGAGAATCTGTTGGTAAATGTATTTCATTACATAAATTTGATCCATGAATTTTTAAACCTTTGTCAGACATATATTTAGGTAATTGTCTATTTGCTTCATCAATAAAATTTAAATAAGGTTCACCAGTTCTAAATCTTGTTTTAATAATTCTTTCCCATAAATCTCTTGCTTTTAATGTGTCTCTTATTGTTTTGTCATTAGGATCAATTAAATTCCAGTCATCATCTTTTACAACTGCATGCATGAAATCATCAGTTATATTTATTGCGTTATTTAAGTTAAAACATTTTCTATTTACATCACCACCTGTAGGAAGTCTCATACTTAAAAATTCTACAATATCAGGATGTGATATATCAATATAACTTGCATAAGAACCTTTTCTTGTTTTGCCTTGTCTATATGCAGTCATATCACTGTCAACTGTTTTTAGAAAAGGCATTGGACCAGGAGATAATTTACTAGTACTACGTACATCTGACCAGTGTCCACCTACACCTCCTCCTTTAATTGACATCCATCTAAGTTCTTCACTATGTGAAATTAAACCTTCAATAGAATCATCAACATAAGAAAGAAAACATGAAATAGGTAAACCTCTTTCTTTTTGACCTTTTATTGTTGCATTTGAAAGAACAGGTGATGAAAACATAAACCACCCATTTGATGCATATTCATATATTCTTTGAGCAAGATCAATATCATTAAATGAATATGCAACTGCTGCTCTTGCAAATGATTCTTGTGGTGATGTTTCTGAGTCTAATACATAATAATCTTTTAATAAATTATGAGCAAAATCTGTTAAATTTTCATCTTTTGATAAATCAATTGTAATACCTAAATAATCTTTTTTCATATATTCCTCATGTTTTAATCTGAACTTCCAACCTGTCCTTGCTGTCTTCTGGATTTGTTGGATAGATTTATGTATTCTTCTTCATCCACTACTTTAAAATTATTATCACACTTAACTACAACAATCTGAAAAGGTAATTTTGTTTCTTTTCTTATTGCAAAACTATCAGATGAAGTATTAATACAATTAATAAATATTTCACCAGTAAAACCAGAATCTATTACACCTGCTCTTAGTTTTAAAGGTGTTTTTGTTATACTTCCTCGTTCTTGAATTAAGGCAACATAATCATTTGGTATATTAATTTTTATACCTGTTGGTATAAGACAGCTATTATTAAATGAAGAAGTCATTGGTTGAATTATAATATCTTCATCACAATTATACAAGTCAAGACCAGCACTTTCACCATTATATGCAGGAATATAATCGTTTTGTTTTATTCCTTTTTTATTTAAAATTTCAATTAATTTTTTACTAAGACAAATATTAATCATTTCTATTATTTAATTCTTTCCATTTTTGTTTTAATGTATTTTTCATACCATTTTCATCTTGTTGAACTGCTTCATTTAATGTTAGAAATTGATCATCTAAAATTTCAAATGAAGACATAGAAGTATCAATATTAATTGGAAATAATAATCCATCTCTACCGGCTCGATTTTTTGCAACGAAAATTCTGCCAGTTCCTTCAGATTTTTCGAGAGGTTTTCTAGAGATTGATAGTACGATATCAGCCACTTGTGCTTTTCCATATGCCTCCGACATGTTTTCTAGTCCTACGACTTCAGATTTTGATGAATCTCTATTTGCTTGAGATGCAGTCCAAACAGGTATATTTAATTCAACAGCAAGATTTCTTAATTCTGTATAAATTAATTTTAACTCATGCCTAAGTGAATCATATTCTCTTGTTGATTTCATTACATCTGCATAATCTATTACAACAAGACTAGGTTTAAAACCTTTTAAAGTTAATTTTTCTATATGATTCCTAATAGTATGTACAGATGCAGATCCTGTTGGATATTCTTTAATTATTAATTTACCTAAATCCATTCCTTTATATTTTTCAATAACTTCATTTTTTCTTTCAATTAATTCATTTGAAGGAATACCACATAAATTTGAATCATATCTTTTACCAGTTTCATGTTCTGATAGTTCGAATGTATAATGAATTACATTTTTACCTGCACGCATTGCAGCACAACCCATAGCAACTAAGAAGTGTGATTTACCTACACCTGTATTTGCAGTTATAACTCCTATTTCACCTCTACCAAGACCACCTCGTAAAATATCAGGCGCATCAAGTCTGTCTAGACCTGTTGGACATACTTGCCTGTTAATTTGAACAAATCTTGCTTCAATATCATCAAAGAAATTATGTCCAGTTGAATTTGGCATACCAACAGAGATTGCTTCTTTCATTATTGTCATTACTGATTCATATTTTTCAGTTTGAATTAATTCAACTGATTTTTCAAGGGCATCTTTAAATGCTTGCCTTTTGCAAAATTCAAGTGATTTATCTTTAACATAAGCAATATCTCCCATATCAGGATTTGATCTCATTCTTTGAAGATATTCAATAATTTGATCTTTAAGAACTGCATCACTAGATTTTTGTAAATCTTCTTTAATAATTGTAATCAATATTTGAAGAGTAGGAAAAGTTCTATATTTTTTATGATATGAAAAATATTTATCACACAAAAAAGACAAATACTTTAAATCAAAATATGTGGGATCAACAACTTCAATCATTTGACTTGCCCATATAGTATCTGTTAACATTCCTTGAAATACTTTTTCTTGAAAGGGTTTGCCAAATTTTGAAAAGTTTTTCTCTGTTGTCATTTTTATTAATTAATCCTTTAAATTTATTTTTAATATTAAAAAAAACTCATGCACATCAAAATCATTTAATCCTTCACGATTAATGATTTTTAATAATTCAATTTTATTTATACTTTTTTCTTTGTTTTCATATTGAAAATTTATTTTTTTTATTTGATCTGCACTTAACATAGATGAATCTAGATACATTAATTTCCAATTAAGCTTGGCTTGTTCTTGTTCATCAACAATGTTTTTATACATACCTAATTTGCTTCCAGAATTAACTTCTTTAAGTGCATGATCAATTATTTCATTTACAGAAATGAAAGTTTCTTGAGTTAATTTTGGAATTCTTTTTAATAATACTTTAAAGCCTACACCTTTTACACCTTTTAAACCATCATTAATATCACCATCAAAACATCTCATTGTTATAAAATTTTGAGGATAAACATTATAATTTTCTTTTATAAATTTATCATCAATCATTATTTTTCTATTTGGAGACCATATAGTTATATTTTCATCTAATAACTGATAATAATCTTTATCAGATGTTACAATTATTTTATTTATATCTTGTTCACTTTTTGTTTTTACTAAATATGATATTATATCATCTGCTTCACAATCATCTACATAAATTTGTGTAATTTGCGTTTTATATAATATTTTAATCAATAATTGCAACTGATCATCAATATCATCATTATTATTTTTTTCTGAATATATTGCATCATAATAATTTTCATTTCTATTCAGTTTTCTAGGTCTTCTACCATTTTTATAGTTTTGATCTAGATTTCTTCTTCTTGTTGATCCTCCACCTTCCCATGCTACAATAATTTTTTCAGGATTAAATTTCTTACATAAAAAAACAATATTATTTAGAAATCCTATTATACCACCACACTGTTTATTTAATAATGAAACTTTTGGATTTGCAGCAAAATGCCGCATAAATAAATTTAATCCATCAATATAAATATGTTTTTTCATAAATCATTATAACTATCACTATCTAATAATTCACTTGAAAGAGCTTCAACTTCACTATAACTCTCAGGATCAATATTTAAATCTGCTAAATCAATTGATTTTTTAGTGTATACTTCATTAATCAATAAATCAATATATTTCTTATATTGCTCATCTTCTAACATGTTTTTAAAATCACTCTTATAGAATTTTTTATCTATAATAACTACACCATTTAAATCATGTACAAACATTTGTTTCCACGCACCATTTCCACCAATTGAAATTGTATAATCACCAATGGTTTTTTCTCCTACTTTTCTAAGCTCATCAAATATTTGATCATGCTCAAAAATGCCTTTGCCAAAGTGAATTTCAAAATCAACAGACCTAAAAGGTGCTGATACTTTGTTTTTAATTGTTTTTGCTGTTACATTTATACCGATTGTGTTTTTATCATTATCTAATATTGGTTGTCCTGCACCAAGTTTAATTCTTACTGATGAATGAAATGGAATTGCAACACCACCGGGTGTAGTTGTAGGATCACCATACAATACTCCAATTTTATTTCTAATCTGATTTAAACAAACAAATAAAACTTTCTCATTTGCAATTATACCAGTAATTTTTCTCATGCCTTTTGAAATTGCCCTTGCTTGCAATCCCATTGACTCTTTTTCATAATCACCAGTTAACTCTGCTTTTGGTGATGTTGCTGCAACTGAATCCCATATAATTGTTACAGGTACATCTTTATCCATTGCTTTTGCTTTTATAATTGTACTTTCAGCAATTGACAATACTTCTTCTGTACAATGTGTATCAACATATACAAATCTTTTTGTAATATCTACACCCAAAAGTTTAAGATTTTCAATTGATGTTGCATTTTCTGTGTCAATATAAACAACAATTCCTCCTGCTCTCTGTGTTGATTTTGCAATTTGTGTAGCAATATGTGATTTACCAATTGAAGGAGGACCAAATATCTCAACAATCCTACCTACAGGTAATCCGCCATCTTTTCTATTTGAAATAATATAATCAAGTTGAACAGATCCTGTACTAATCCATTTATTCACATGTGTAGGTGATTCATCACAACTTAAATTATATGCAACTCTAGTTCCTCTCTCTTTATTTAAAGATTTAATTAAATCATTAGTAAAATCATCAAGTGTTTCTTTTTCATTTTTTTCTACAATTTCTTTTGATTTTCTTGACATTTAAATTTTATACCTTTTCAATGATTAAATTATATTAAATTTGATTTCATTTTATAAAAAAAAAGTCCAATATTTTATCAATATTGGACAAAAAATATTTATTTTTTTAAATTAAAAATATTATTACATTTCTTCCAAATCAGCAAATGCATCATCAAGTGAACTAAATTTTGAACTCAATTTATCTGGTGAATCATCTTTTGATGATTGTTTAACTTGAGATGATGCATGAACAGTACCATCTGATTTGTCATCAGAATCACCTTCAAGCCATTTATTAACAATATGCTCCAATTCTTCATATGATTTAAGATCAAACATTTCATTAAGATCAGGAATATTATCAAGCCACTCTTTAGCTTTTTTAGAATCTTCTGACAAAGGTGAATCTTTTCCACGAGGACGAACTTCAGTATCAGCAAATTGCTTGCCAGCAACTTTCAAACATGAAATACGAATATCACGACCTGATTCAATATCTGTAATGTCACCATAATCTTCATCAATCATATAATTAAGCAATGACTGATATACTGATTTACCAAATGACCAAAGCCTTACACCTTTGTCTTCTTCACCCCTTACAACAACTGCAGCATAACAACGCATTTTAGGATAAAGCTTTTTAGCAAGCTCATATGACTCTTTTGTAGCATCATCACGCAATTTAGTAATTAGCTCTTGAATAGGATCAGGTTTTGCAAATTGATATGGTGCCAAAATACCAGGATTTGATCCAATATTATAATAGAAGTACAACTCTTTAAAAGGTTGACCATCATTGTTTTTAAATGGAATAATCCTGATTGTATACTCTTGATTTTCTTCTGGACGCCACATTACATTCTTTTTAGTATTGACGCCACTTAGTTGATTTAATTTTTTACGAATTGCTGCTAGATCAATTGCCATATTAATTGTCCTTTTTTGTTAATTTTTTAAATGTCTAAATTGATATAAATATTAAAATAAAGAATTATATTTTTTAATTTAACCAATTATATATGAATTATAATATTAAATTTTTAAATTTACACTTAATTAAATCATTAGTTACTTTTTAAAACTTTTTGAATCGATCTATTTCTTTTTTTTCTTTTTCTGTACTTTTTATCTGTTGCAGTTTCAGGAGCATATTCTACATTTCCACTAGGACCTGCACCTAAAGGAGTTGCAACACCACCTACCATATGCTCATATATTTTTTCTAATATTTCAAGATATAAATCGTTATTTTTCATTTTAAAAACCTAATAATTCTATTTAAATATAAATATTTTAACTTAATTTAATTAGATTATTTTCTTTTCTTAATGTTATATCTCTTGCAAATAATAAACAAGTTGCAAGATTTGTTTTTGAATCAGAATAAAATTTTGTTAAATCACCATCAAAATCATTTAATAATAATATTGTATTTATTTCTTCCCATGAAAGCTTAATATTAAAATTATTTAAATAACAAATTGTCATTTCTGATGTTTTGTATTTTTGTAATTTATCATTCCATATAAAATATTGGCCTAATTTTTCTTTATGCCAATCTGAATTATATTCAACAAATCTTTTTTCACCATTCATGCCACATTTACCAATTTCAGATAATACACACATTTTAATTAACTGATATGTTTCAATACCTAATTCAAATGTATCATTTATTTTTTTAGCATTTTTTGTAAATTCTAATATATATTCAACTAATCCTCCAATGCCACAAAAAGGTTCTGATACTTTCATTGAATATGAAGATTCAACCATTATTTGATCTATTGATTCAACTAATTTTAAAATATTTTCATCATTTAATTTTTTTACTAATGAATAATATTTTTCCCATAATTGCTCAATATTTCTTTCTTTTAATTTATTCAAAGTTTTTTATTCCTTATTATTTGTAAAACTTGTTATCTCTAAAGGAAAATAACCTAATTTAGGACAAATATATCCTTTTTTAATAATATTAGTAAATTCATCTTTATATGAATTATGTACATCAAAAACAATTGCATCATGTATAATAAATAAAGGCTTACATAATTCTTTATTTATATTATTTATAAGTTCATAAAAATACATTAATGAAACATCAACTGCTGTTGATTGTATATAATTGTTTAATATTATATTTGTTTTTGTTTCATTTATATTATAAATTGGTCTTCCAAAATAATTTTTTCTAAATAAACCATTATATTCACATATATTATTATTTGCAATTTGCTCAACCTCTTTTATATTGAAAAAGTGATTACAATAATTCATTATCTCTTCACACTTTTCTTTTGATAAATAATCAACATTTAATTCTGAACCGTATAATAAAGATATGACTGCTTTTTTAATAATAGACCTATCTACATTTATTCCAGAATTATCTTTTATAGTTTCATATATATCTTCATAATTTTCATTAGAAGTCATTTTTTTAATAATTCTAGGTTCAAGAGATTTAAAATCAACTAATAATAATTCACCTTCATAATTCCAATTTGATTTAAATATTTTTCTACATCTCTTTGGAAGTGTTAATATATTACCATAATTTTCATTATCTGAAATTGTTAATCTTCCAGTTATTGTTGAACTGAAATTATATTTCATTTTATTTGATTTAAATCCATATCCTTTAAACTTCTTTATATTGTTTAATATATTTTCATTTTTCTCCTGTTCAATAATAATAGAATATAATGGCATGTCTAATGCAGCTTCAAATAAACTATCATTTATAGTTAATATATTATCATATACTAAATGATATAAATCTGAATCTATATTTAATAGTTCTTTATTACTTAATTCAAAATCATAATCATATTCAGATATTAAATAATCTGGTATAATATTTCTTATAGATAAAGAATTATCATTGTTAAACATCATTATATATTTATCGTATTTATCTAAATAACTAATATTATATAGCTGAAGTAATTTCTTTATGTTTTTCATATGTTATTATTATAAATATAAATTTTATATTTTACACATTTTAATTTACAATTTTATATTTATAATTTAAACCTTGTAACAAATTATCTTTTTTATATTTATCTGTAAAAAAACTATCACCGAAATCTTTTTTAATTTTATCATCACCAAGACGTGTAAAAATAATATTATCTTCATCAATGTTAACAATCATTGTTAATCTTCTAGAATTAGGATTTTTAAACAATCCTTGTAAATTAAATTCATTTGCAATTATTGTTTTATTTGTTAAATTTCCTTTTTTTATTTCATCATATGCTTTTTTTAATGTTTTATTAGAATTTAAAAAATATTTTTGTATTTCTTTTTTATCTAAATTAATTAAACCTTTTGTAATCTGTATAGATTCATAAATATTTTTATTTAAATTTAAATTAATAAAAAATAATAAATCATCAATAGTTTTATCATTTTGTGTAATTAATGTATTTATTTGTGTATTTATTTGTGTATTTAATTTTTGATCAATTTGTTGTTGATCTAAATTATCATCAATATAAATATTTTTTATAATATTTTCAAATATACTTTTTAAATTTATTATATCTTTATTTATTATATTTAAATTTTCTAAATATTTTTTATCTTTTACATCAAAAGTTAAGTTCATTATATTGTTGTTGAATTTACAAAAATTTTTATAAAATTTATAATTATTTTTTATAGTATTATCAATATTGTAATTTAAATTTAATCTTATTCTATAATTAATATCTTTAATTTGATCTTTTATGTTTATAGTTTTATATTTTATAGCATCAAATGAATATTCATTTGTAATATCTTTAATTTCTTCAAAATCTGTTATACTTGTATCTATTAATTTATATAATTTATAATAATCATTTCTAATTAAAAACAATATTTTACACATGAAATATATGTCAAAAATATAAGATAATAATTTAGAATATTTTTTTTGTAAATTAATAAAATAATTTATATTATTATTATAAATATTAGAAATTATTTCATGTAAATAAAAATAAGTATTTATAAAATAACTTTCTATATCTTTTATGTTATTTTGATTTTCAATTAACATATTAATTATTTTACCTTGTGTAGTTGAATTTTCTAAATTATATAAAACACTTAATTGATCATTATTTTTATCAGAAATAATATTTAATTTAAAATCATTTATTTTATTTATTATTAAATTAAATTGATTTTTATCATCTATATTTAAGTTATTATCATTTTGTAATTCATTTATTTTTTCATTTATATCTTTATAATATAATTTATTTTTTATAAATTCTATATTATATTTTATTAATTCTTCAATATTATTTATTTTATAGATAAAATCTGATATTATATTTTGGTAATATATTGCATTTAAAAAAATGTATTTTCCTTTTTTATATTGTAATCTATATAATCTATCATCAATAGTTATAATATTTATATTTTTATCTTTATTAACAATGTCATTTATTTTTTGTAAATTATTACTACTTCTATTAAATCTAATAATTAACTTATAATTATTTTCATCAATTTTTTCTATTGCGTGTAAAGTATTTATTGAATTTTGTATAAAATCTATATCTTTTATTTCAAAATATAAATCAACTTGTCTATTATATTTAAATTGTTTAGAAGGATTTTCATCTACAATTTCTATATTAAATTCTTCTTTATTTTTATCACCACGTTCTGCTTTTTTAGCAGCAACTTCTGCTTTTTTAGCAGCAACTTCTGCTTTTTTAGCAGCAACTTCTTCTTGATTTAAACTTATACAGTTTATTAAACACTTAAAAAATAATTCTGTATGTGTTTTTAAATCTTCTAGTTGTTTTGTTTTAGTATAGTTTTTTGTTAATGAATATCTTTTAAAATCTTTAGGTGTTTCATTTTTTTTAGCTTGTTTTATTGTCAAAAATTTTAATTTATCTTGTTTATCGAAATAATAAATACCATTTTCAGGATAATAAATATTTAAAATTGATGAAAATTCATATGCAAGATTTAAAATAAAATCTTTTAAATCAGAATCATTATAGTTTTTGTTTTCTATTACTTTATTAATTATTATTGCATTTCTTTTATACATTAAACTTGCAAATAATTTATCTTGATTGTCTTCAGTAAAATTATCTTCTTTAGTTAATCCAAATACATTTTTATTCAATTTATCTTGAAGTCCTTGAATTTGATACTTTCCAATTGCATTTGATTTAACTTTTAATTTTTTACCTTGTGCATTTGAAAATTTACCTTGTGCATTTGAAAATTTAGATTCTTTTTGAATATCTATTAATCTTCCAATAGTTTTATTTGTTAATATTATTTCATCACCTGTGTCACGTAAAATTTCAATATATGCTTTTTTTAATTCATGTATATTATCAGCATAAATACTATTAGGCTTTCCTTCACCAGCTGAAATAATCGTTGCAAGTGATTTACCTTCATTTTTTTCAAATAAACAATCTTTTATACAATTAAATTTATCTTTTTTTGTACCTTTTTTTTCTTCTTTAACTTTGTCTAGAGTTTTTTTTTGAGAATTATCTAATGTATTTATAACATTGTCATATTTTCCATATATATCACCATATGATAATGTTATTGAAGTTGTAAATTTACCAGGTGTTATATCATGTTTTATACCCGTCACTGCATATACATTATCAATAGTCGTCCCAGTTGAAAAATCAAGAAAATAATATTGTGCAAAATTAACAAAAGGACAACCAAATGTTGTTATACTTGCCTGCGAAGGCAATACCCTTAATGGTAAATCTTTAGGAAATACAACTGCTTTCGTTGTTTCATTTTGCTGTGCATCTCCCCTTGTTAAAAACACTGTATTTAACTTCGCCTCATTTATCGTCGTAACACTAGCATCCAATATCGCAGAATTCTCAGTTCCATATGTTAACGACGGCATTATCCTCTTAAACTCTTTCTTCACAGGCAAAAATCCAAATTTATCAGTTATCTGATATCTGCCATCATCTAATCGTTCAAGATACCCATTTTCAACTAATTCTTCAATTATTTTAGTACCATGTTCTTCAAATTGTTTTTGACCTTTTTCTAATTTAATTCTATTTAAATGATTTACAATTCTAAACATATTGTTTTCTTTTGAAGAAAAGAATATATCACTTATTGCATTAAAAGGATTATCAAGTTCATCATAAACTGAAATTCTTAATATTGTTCTTTCTAAATCGTCTTTATTACTTGTTAATGTATCAAATGTTAATTTAATTTTTGGCATCTCAAAAGAATATGAAGGTTCAATTTGAGTTTGTGCAGGTGGTATTTCTTCTAGTTTTATTTTTTCAACTCTTTTGTTAATTATTTGCGAATAAATACGATCTAATTTTTGATTTACATTTTTTGTTTGTAATTTAGTATCTGTGAAAACAGGTGTAATAGTTCCTGTTTTTGCATCTTTTTTATATAGACTTTCTAACCCATAACAGATGTTTGATCTTGTAGTAACAAATCTATTTAATATTTGTGACATTATTCCTTCAATTGAAAATTCTTTTCCTCCTTTAAATAAATCAATTAAAAAATCATTTAATTCTGATCTTTTAATCATTATTGATGATAAATTTCTATATGCCATTAAACCTGAATTTTTATTTGCTGTATAACTCATTATTTGTATTTCATCATACTTTTTTGAATTACACAAATGCTTTCCAACAAATCCTGTTAATATCGCTCCAAACGTCACATAATCTGTTGCACCATCTGTTGAATCTGATGTACTATACGTTTCTGGTAAACCACCAACTTTTATATATTTTTGATCACTATTATTTATTTTTGTATCACCTACTCTATAATAATCAAAAACTAAATCTTTATTATAAAATGGATCAATTACACCTAAACCACCTATTATTTTTTTTGTAATTTCTTCAAGTTTTTTCTGTGCACTTTTAAGTTCATTTTTTATTTCTTTTAATTTATCTATAAAAGATGTAATTTGTTTTTGTTTTTGTTGTTGTTGTTGTTGTAAGTAATTACTTAAATCTATATTGTTACTACTACTACTACTACTATCAATATCAGTATATATAAATATATTATTATTTATAGTGATACTATTTAAATCAATATTAAAATATTTATCGTCATCACTTAAAGCATCTTTATTTTTTGTTTTTAAATTTCTAAAACTTTCAAAATTTATTTTTTGATATGCATTATTTAATTTTTCTATATATGTAATAAATTTATTTAAATTTTCTGATTGTGGTTGTGGTTGTGGTTGTTGAGTTTGAGATTGTAACTCTGCTAATTTTGTTCTAACTAAATTATTTAATGTATTAAATAATTCTGATAAAGTTGATTTTAGTGAGTCAAGGTTTGTAAATTCATCAACGCCGATTTTAACTGTGCGTAGTTCAAGAGGACCTTTAACAGCGATTGATAGATCGATATTAACTTCGCCGTTATTTGACATATTAAAAGAAGAGTTTGTAATAATATATTTTTCAATAATTCTATTGTTTGCAAGAAATTGTGCAAGAAAATTATGTTTATTATCTTTATCAATACTGTCCCAACCGTATTCTATCGCAATTTCAGAACCTGAAGTACCAAAAAGATCAGCTTTTATAAAAGGTGCAATTTCTGGTAGTCTTGATTTATCATGCAAAACAAGAGATAATTTTCCTGTTTTAAATGACATCAAACCTTGCGTAGGTGCAACATCTACAGAAAAATTCTTTATAGACATAAAAGGTCTTGCAATATCATGTATTGAATTTAATCTTTTTGTATCACCTTCTTCTAAATTTATATCATCATAATTACCAATTCTTTTCTCATTAAAATTTACAACAGTCTGTGGCATCGTAAATATAGATAAATTCGTACCAGACTTTTTTCCTGTATCAGGTGCAGCAGATGCAGCAGATGCAGTAGATGCAGTAGATGCAATATTTAACTGTATTTTATTATTAGATAATCCTTTATAAAAATCTGATACCTTATCAGTTTTATTACTTGTTCCTCTTAAAAAACCATTTATTGTTGCACTCTCATATATATTTCCAGAATTTGTATTAAATATTTTTGGTAATATCAATGTAACATTTAAATAAGGATAACACTTACTTAATTCTATCGTACTCAACGTATTAAAAAACGTCGTTAACTCAGTTAAATTTCTACTTCCTGCTCTTAAATTAGGATTATCAATCAATACATACGCAAAACTAGTATTATCTTTAGATTCTTTTAATTCATTAGTTCCATTAATATTATTTACATGATATTCTTCTGTAGCTACTCCTGCCATTTCTTCAAGATTATACAATTCATCAGGAACTGGTTGCTCAATACCCTTTTTAATTAAACCATATTTCTCATCATATATAAATTTACCTGAATTTGTAGGATTTTGTTTTAAAGCTTTTTTTTTAATATAAAAACCTATATCATTTGTATTTTTTTTATCTGTATTTTCACTTTCTTTTTTGATGTTAATTTGATATGGTTTTTTTGAATGTATTATTTTTATATCTTGAGATATGCGATTTATTATTTCTTCATTGTGTTTTCCATATATGTCTTCAACGATTTCGCGTATAAATTTGCCTTCAGAAGTTAGAGAACCAAAAAAATCTGATAGAGCTGCAATAGTTTGATTATATTTTTCTTGTTCATCTTGTTCTACTTGTTTTGTTTGTGTAGTAGATGTTTGAGGGTTTAATAATTTTAAAATGTCGGGTCTAGAGAGAGAGTTTATATATTTGTGGATATTTGAATTATTTAGAATATCTTGTGTTGACATTTTATAGTATTAACCTTTTAAATTTAATTATTTGTTTATTATTTTTTTTACATCATCTAAATTAGGTATAAATATAACAATTTCTTCATCATTATCAGAATTTGAGCCAAATTTACCACTACCAATTCCCATTTGCCATCTTATTCCACTTGCTGATGCAATAATCCAACTATTCAAACCATTACCATAATACCTGTATGCTAACTCATCTAACCTCCTACCATCTGATACTTCTGTCGCTAATAACCTTATATCTCCATTTTCAACACCATGATATATCTCATTCGCTACACTCTTCCCAAACTTATTAAACCTACTTATATACTCAGACATTTTAATTACCTCAAATGTTACATATTTATATTAAGACCTTGACTTAAAAATTTTATTTCTGGTTTTAAATATAAACCAAATCCACTTTCTGATGTAGTAGGTTTAATATCAATATTATCTTCAGGTGCAATATCATCTTTAAAATTAGAAGTATAATTATTATCACTTTTCCCTAGAATTATATTATATTTATTTAGTGCATTGTTAAATCCTTCTCCATGACCTGCAGCACCGTCTAGAGGATCACCAAATAATTCATTATTAACTCTACCAACATTATATACAGGTGCTCTTAACATTCCATTATGATCAAGTCCAGGTGCAATATCATGTATAGGTGAAAAGCCCATTGTTATTTTTACAAATATCGGCGCTTTAGACCCTATCCTACTAGTTTCCCACGTAGACTCATTATAATTTAAATCAAGATTCGTTATAAATCCAGCTAATCCCCTACCCATACCACTCTCATACGCTGCTGTTATAGGATTATTTATCTTACTATCAGGATCTACAAACCTTCTCATTATAGATTGATTTTTTGTTTTATATGATATTAAACCTATAGTTTTATTTTTACTTTGATTAACACTATCAGTTAATCTTTTTCCTATATATGCACCCAAAACTGCACCTCCAAGTACACCTCCAGCTATAAATGCTGTTTGATAAATAGGATCAACATCAGTCAGTAATGATGTTGATCCTAATGCACCTCCAGTTGCTGCACCTATACTTGCACCAATTAATTGATTTTCATTTCTATTTTTATCAGTCTTTAATATATCTTGTTTATCTTGTTTATCTTGTAAAGTTGTTTTATGTGTATTACTATTTAATATAATAATTTTAGTTGCATCAGCAATTAAAACTTTATTATTGTAGACACTTTGTGAATCAATTATTTTAACTTTATAATATTTTTCATTTGATCCAAAAAAATTAGATTCTCCTTCTAATTCAATTTTAACATTTTGATTTAAAACAATGTTTTTTGTTTCTAAATTTAAAGAATTATTTTCAGCATATATTCCTGCTTGTAATTCATAATTTTGTTCTTGCTGAATATTGTTATCATATATTTTAGTTAATGAATCAGTTCCATGTAATCTGCTTAAGTTTGTTCTGCTATAATTTGATTTTATAACATCACCTACTCTTAGACGTATAAGTGGAGATGCTGTTGGAACTTGTGTAAATGGAAATGTAAAAGGCTGCTGAGGATCAGAATTTTTAATACCTTGAGACCATTGAGGATAAACCATTGCAACAAGTTTATTTATTTGATACCACATCATATCATGATCTGATTGAGATGTTGCTGCAAGTATAAATGAAACGTTTATAGTTCTTGTTGTTTTAACATATGCTTTTACATCATCAATTCTACCAAAACCAGATGATGATGTGTATTCAGGTGAAAAAGAATCTGATATATTATCTATAAATGCATGAAATGATAATATTTCATTTGTTCTTAAATCATGCATATAAAAAGGCATATATTCAGATTCAAGTGTATTTTCTAATTCTTCAACCAGTTCTGCAGATAATCTTTTTTCATCAGTTATTGCAAAATTTTGTAAAATATCAGGTTGAATATTTATAATTTCACTATTATCTTCTTTTTTATTTAAAATAATTGAACTTAATAAACTATTGTTTAGTAACAAACCATTAGGTAATGCTCTTATTCTTGTAGGTGATTCTTTTGTTTTAGTTTTAAAATCTTCATTTACATTAATAGAATTTTTATTTGTCCAATTATATTGATTATGTGTAACACTTAATTTATCATCTTTTAAGTTATCATAAGAAGATCTTATAGTATTTGTTCTATTAATTGTATTTGATATATCGTTTGAAGTTTTACCTATATATTTTTTGATTATCTTTAAACCAATATTTATTCTTTCAATAGTGAATTTGAAAAAATAGTAGTTATACATGTTAAAAAATTTTGAAATTGCAGAATCAAAATTGTCTTTATTATCATTTTTATATAATATTGTATTAACCCAATATTTTTCTTGTTTAAATTTTTTATTTAAAGCAATAATACGTTTATTATTAGAATCATCTAACAATAATTCTGCAAGAGTTTCAGCTAAACTACCAATTATTAAATATCCAACATTATCATTTTTTATTGTAATTCCTCCTACAATTGGAAGTTTAGTTAATAATTCACTATAATCAAGTGTTTTATTTATTGCAGTAAATTCAATTAATCCTAATAAAAATGCACTCATTCTATCTAAAATACTTGATCTATCATTAGGGTAATTTAAAACTTTATTTACATAACGAGTAAACACATCAAATTCAGTATATGTATAATTTCCTAATTTTAAATGATAGTTTTCTTTTACTTGTGTTGCATCATCAAAAAATGCATTATTAGCTAATTTTATAACTTCAATAAAAACAACTTGTATTGCAACATCTGCTATATAGTTTATTAAAAATGAATATATTTCTGTTATATCTACATTATCTTGACCAACTGCTACTGGTGATCTATAACCAGTTTTAATTTCAAACTCTTGTGCATATAAACCAGAATCAGAATTATCTGATAAGAATGAATATAAAGGTTTATACGATTTAACAGTTTCAGGATCTGCTAATAAATTTCCTTCTTTTGTTCCATGATTTAAAGGAACATCATTTAATATTTTAGATTCATCAACAGTTTCTTTAATACTAAATCCTTCTGTAAATTCATCCCAATCTGTTAATTCTTCATGTATAGCATATATTTTTTTTTGTTTTTTATTTTCATCTACTTCATTTTTATTTAATAATTGATTATATATTTGTTCTTTAGTTGTATTTGTTGCAAAACCAATATTATTTGTTGTGTCATTTGTTTCATTATGCAAAATATCAACAAAATTTATTTGCACATCAGAATTTTGTATACCAGGAATAAAAATATTAGAAGTTTTTTTATTATAAACAGAGCCGTCGGGATTTAGGATATAAGGCATTTTATTTATCTTGAATTAAAGTGTTATTGTTTAAAAATTCATCTAGAGATAGATCTTTAAAAGAGTTAATATCAGATTCGTTTGAATTTTCTTTTGATAATTGTTCACCCATTATATTTAATTTTTTATTTAAAATATTATTAAAATCATTTTTAATTTTATTTTCATCAATATTTAATTTTTTTGACAATGCATGAGCAAAAACTTCATCTAATTTTGTATCTTTAAGTAAAGAATATATGTCAATTGTTTTGTTCATCTTTATTCTCTTTTTATTTATTATAACTATAAGTATAACCTGAATTAAATTCTCCTGTATTTAATGTTGGACTATTCAATATCGACGCATTCAATGACGCAACTCCCTGCGTATACTTCGGCATTGTCGCCATCTGTATAAAATTATTCTTTATCAACTCTTCTCCCAACTTCACTATCTCTTCTTTCGTTATCTGCGGCGTCACAGTTATCTTTTCTTCTTTCTTACTATCCCTATAACTATCAATCTTCTTGTTTAACTCTTCTATCTTCTGCCTCAACTCACTCTTACTCGTATTATCTATCATCGACGTGTTTTTATAAAAATCATCCATCGTCATTTTTACACTCTCTAAATCTTCTACAAACCCCTCTGTTTGATCAAATATCATAGATATAAACCCAGAATTATAATTCACTACACCCTTAGCACTACTAAAATCAACAGGCTTATCTTCTCTTCCCAATATCGTCATAGGCATTGCCATACTATTCGTCATAAAATCTTGAGTAGATACAGCAGGAGCAGCAGGAGCATTTGCAGCAGGAGTAGGTGCAGCAGGAGCAGGAGTAGAAGCATTTATTTTTTCATGTAATAATTGTAATGCTGCTTGATGTGTTTCATAATCATACTTTTTTTCTTCAATTTGTTTATTAAAATCTTGTAATAATTTTTTTTGCGTTTTATCTAAAGATTTATTTTGATCATCACTTAATTGTTGAATTAAATTTCTTGTATCATATAAACTTTTAATTAATTGATTATTATCAATATTATCAAAACTTTTACCATGATATTTAAGTTTATTTTTTTCCATCCATGGATTTGTAATATCACCTGTAGAATATTTTTCTCTTCCTTTTTCAAATTCATCTTGTATAGATTTTAATATGTCTTTTTTATCTTTTGAGTTTGTTTCATATCTTGATAAATCTTGCAATTCTTTATCAGACATATTACTTAATTTATCTGAAAACATTGATTTAATTATTGTAAATAACATGTTTGCTAATAATTCAAGTACAGAGTATATTGGTTTCATTATTAATTGATATATTCCACTAAATGCACCCGTAACTGAATCAGGTTTTATTGCACGAAATAATCCTCCTATTGCTTCACCTAAATCATCTATCATTTTACTGAAGTCTTCTTTTCTTATACCAGTTAATTTTTCAATTAATGGTATACCATCAGCAACAGGTGTTTCTGAAATCATTTCATTTATTACTGTTAATAATGCAGTTGCACCTGTTAAGAAACCTCTTACTAAAGCTCCTACAACAAATTTTCCTAAATCTGCAATACCTAAAAATGTTTCATTAGATGAATTTTGTGCATTTTGTAAATCTCTAGTTGTTTGAGTAACTGCTTCAGATGATGTTTTTGCAATTCTTTTTGGTAATTCTTTACCTAATGATCTATTAAGTGCTTCTAAAACTTTGATTTTAGTTTCATTATCTTTTTTATTAAAATCTTTAATGTAATTTTCATAATTAAATTTTTCACTTTTACTAAAATTAAATCCATGTTCTAAATCTTCTATATATATTTCTTTATTAAACTGTTCATATTTTAATTCGTTTAGTTTTTTATCTTTTTGTAAACTTTCAAATGATTTATTAAATTGTTTTTGTAATTGAATAAGATATACATCATCTTGTAGATTAAAAGAAAAAGTTATTAAGTCACCAAAACCTTTTAAGATTATTTTAATTGTTTCAATGAAACTATCATTACTAAATATTGCTGTCATCATTTCAACAATCATATTTAAAGGTTGTATTATTTTTTCTAAATTTTCAGTTGGCATATTAAGAAATTGTAAATAAAGTTTTTCATAATTGCCTGATAACATCATGAATAAATCTCTTACATCTTCATCAAATGCAACATTACCTGCAAGACCTTTAAAAATTGCTTCAAAAGGACTTTGAAATTCTAATACTTTTTTAAGTTCTTTTATAGCATCTTGTAATTCGTTTAAAGATTTTATTTGTTGTTTTTCAGGTGAAGATTCTTCCATTTTTTGTCTTACTTCTTGGAATGTTAAACCTGATGCAGTGTAATTCATCATTGCTTTTAATGATTCAGCAGACATTCCAGTTTGTTGAACCATTATTGATTTTTCAAATCTTGAAAGATCATCAAATGTTCTGCCTGTGTCTAACATTGCATTTCTAAACATATCAAATATTTCTTCAGGTTTTTCTGCTTTTATCATATCAAGTGCATTTAAATTCATGCCAAATGTTTGAGATAAAATTGCAACAGAATTTGCTGCATCTTCAAAAGTACTAAATTTATTAAATACAGCAACTGCATCTTCCATTTTTACTTTTAATCTTGTCATTACAGCAGCAGTATTATTTAATTCTTCATCTGTTAAATGCCCAAATAATATAACATCTTTCCTTAAAGTTAAAAAGTTTTTACTTAACATTTTTTGATCAATATCATATTCTTTTGCAATAGCTTTTGTAGCTTTTGCAGCTTCATCCATTCTTTTGTTAAGTCCCTTTAAGTTTACTGCAGCATCCATTGCAAAATATGCAATATCTTCATTTTCATAACCCATTTCTCTTTTTATTAACATAAAATTTTTTAAGTTTTGTTGATTTTTCCTAAATGTGCCTGAAAATACCTCAGCATAATGTCCCATTGATGTTAATGCTTCACCAAACTCATTTATAAAGTTTTTTATACCATCTATACCAAAACCATATAATCTCACCATTTCATTTGAAGGATCTTCAAATTCTTTCATAGAAGCAATACCAATATCAACTAAATGACCTATTGTTTTTCCAACATAAGATCCTAAATTAAATTTATCTTTAAAATCTTCAAATGTTTGACCAATACCTTCAATTAATTGTTTTCTATATTCTTTACCTATTTCATTTGCACTTGATATAATACTAAAAGGTATTTGAACAGTTAATTTAATAAAATCTGCAGCTGTACTAAAAATAGATGTTAACATATTTGTAAATACACTAGTAATTGTTGATACTTTTTCTAAAGTTTTTTGTGCATTTTTAAGTATTTCTTTTGATGAACGTAATAATCTTTTAAAAAATCCTGTTTTTTCTATTGTTTGACTCATAGATTCAGATAATGTTTCACTTGTTTTTGAACCTTGTTTAGTTGAATTTATTGATAATCTAACTTGTTGTTTTAAACTATTCATTGTTTTATTATTATTTGAAATAAAAACATCATTAACATTAGATAAATTATCAATTATATTACTAACATTAATATTACTTTTTTCTGTTGAATCTATAACTTTTTCAATTGTACTAACTGTTTTTTCTACAGATTCTTTATTTAAAAAATCAAGTTTTTCTTTTGATATATTTGTTAATAATTGATTTATTTGTGAGAAATTATCATTAATATTGTTTATTTTTCCAGAAAATGAATTTATACTGTCTTTTAAACTATTAATTTGTGTTGATTGATTTGTTATTGATTTATTAACTGAACTTATTACATTATTTATTGTGTCTTGCAATGTTGATAATAAAGTAGTCAATTGTTGCGTTTGATCCATTATTCATTATCCTTTATGCAAAATTTATTTTTTCTATTGTTATATTGTTTTTATTATCTATATTATTTATATCATCAATAAAATTATTAAACTTATTTATTAAACTTATTAATTCTTTGTCTTCATCATATGTTTCAAAATTATCATACTTTATTTTTTCAGTTTTAATTGAAATTTCATTTGCAATTTGATTATATTTTTCTCTTATAAAATCATATGATGTCTTTAATAATCCAGTATCTTTTGATGCAATTAAATCAATTGAATCCTTATCATCAATCCTTATTAATGCATCTTTAGCATTAACAGCATTTGTAGGATTGCTTTTTAACATTTGTTTTGCAGCATTAGCTTCAGCCTCAGATAAAGCATTTTCAGTTTCATCTGCAGCTGATCCTGCATATAAACCTAAACCAAGTCCAATTGTACCTACTATGCCTGCAGCAATTAAAAAAGGTGGTGCAACTGTTCCAACTGTTGCAAGTTTAATTGATAATGCAGATAATCCACCTGCAAGTGCACCAGCACCAGCACCCATTAAACCACCCGAAACTGTGTTATCAAATCCTACCAAGTTATCTGATTCATTTGCAACATCTTTTAATTTTTCTTGAAGTTTTTCACCCTTTAAGTCTTTTGTTTTTAATTCAACAGATTCTTTTGCTGAAGTCTTAGCGATTCTTTGTTTTAACTCTTCCGATAACGTCAAATCTACAGCTATTTGTTGTGCAGATGATAATGTTGGATAAATAGCATTAAATGACGATCCAAAAAAATTTAAAATCATTTCTTGCAATGTCTCATATGAACTTATAAGTATTGATTTTATTACATCTGCAATAATTGTTATTGCTTTAGGTATAACTATTCTTATAAATTGCCCAAATTCAAATGCCAATTTATCAGACATTTCATCAATATTACTATTATCTAATCCTAAAAGTTTACCTATTTCTAAACCATTTGACGCTGTATAACTTATTGCTTTTTGAACATCTCCGCTTATTAAATATAAAAACGATGTTGAAGCTATAAAAAAAGCTCTTATTAATGATGAAACTATTGTTTTTCCTAATTGATAAAAACCAGAAAATAATGCGCCACCTTCACTTAATAATTCTCTAAGTCCACCTGTTAAGTTTTTTATCATAATTTGAGATAATGTTTGTACTTGAGGTATATCACCACTTTTACTTTTAAAAGCTATTTTTAAATTATCTAAATATTTTTGTGCTAAACCTGAGTCTTTATTTGCAAGAGAAATTAAACTTGAAAATAGAGTATCATGTGAAAATTTTTCTGGTATTATTTGACCTTCTTGATTAATCATTCCTTTTTTAAGTAATTCATTAAATATATTCTTTTCACTATCAGATTTTCCTTTTTGCAATTCAGAAATTATAGATTCCAAATCAGAAATAGGTAATTGTTGTCCTTGATTTTTAATTGAATCGATATAATATTTATATGCTAATATTTGATCATCAATTACATTTTTTGTTGATAGTGTAAAAATACTTTGAATAAAATCACCTAATGTTTTTAAACCTTTTTGTATAGTATTGAATAAAGTGCCATCCATAATTAATTTATTAAATCTTGAAACTAGAGAAATTAAAGGAAGTGTAAAAGAATCAATTGTATTTTTATCAAAATTAACAATAGTTTGATTTATATCTTCTAGTAATTTTGAATAATTAGTTGTGAGTTCTTTTGTTTTTTCTTGAAAAGCAATATTACCCATAAGACCTTTGAAAATTGCTTCAAAAGGACTTTTAAAATCAAGTACTTTCTTTAATTGTTTTATACCATCAGTTAATTCTTTTGTTGATCTTATTTGAATATCTATTGGGTTTTCCTGATTTAGTTGATTTCTTATTTCTTCTTGTGTAAGAGATAAATCATTATAATTCATAACAGAGTTAAGAGTTTCAGCTGAAAGACCTGTTATTTGTTGCATTAATTGTTTTTCGTGACGATTTAATGTTGAAAATTGTTTTCCTGTTTGCAACATGCCATCTCTTAGCATTTCAATCATTTCTGCAGGATCTTTTGCTGTTAAAAGATGATATGCATCAATAACTGCACCAAATGATTGAAATAGTTTTGCAGAAGTATCAGCAGCATCTTCAAATGTTGATATTTTTGAAAATATAGATGTGACATCTTCTGTTTTAACTCTTAATTTAATTAATTTAGCTGACATTTCAGCAAGTTCAAATTCAGAGAAATGTCCAAAGTCTTCAATGTTTAGTCTTAGTTTATGATATAGAGAACTTATTGCTTTAGAATCAATATTAAATATTTTACTTACTTTGCTTATTGCCATCATTGTTTTATGTAATTGATCATTTATATTTTCAACATTAACATAAGCATTTAATGCATAATATTTTAATTCTTCAACTCCTATACCTAAGTAAGATTGTGCTTTTTTAAGATATAGTATATTTGTCATTGTTGATAAATTTTTACCAAAAACTTCACTAAACATTCCTAAACCAACAAGTATTGTATTTGCTTCTTCTAATACTCTAGTCTCAGATTCATAACCAAATATTTTTGTATATTCTGAATTAAGAATAGTAAATTCTTTTATTGAACCTGATACTTCTTTAGATAAATTTTCAACACTTCTACCTGCATATGAATTAAAAGAAACTGTTTTCTTAAATTCTTCAGTTGAATTTCCTATTTCTTCTATTATTTTTCTTCTAAACGCCTGTCCAATTTCATTTGCTCTTTCAGCAAGTGTAAAAGGCAAAGTTATTGTTAATTTAACAAAATCAGCAAATAATGAAATTGCAGAACTTAACATATTTAAAACTACACTTCCAACAGCTTTTAAACCCATTAAGAAGTTACCAAAAAGTTTTAATGCTTTAATTAATTTATTATCTGATTCGATTAAATGTTTATATTCATTAATAAGATTATCAAGAGTATAAATATTTTTTTTGTGTTCTTTTAAGTATTCTTTTGAAAATTCTTCAAACTCATCAGTAGGTAAATCTTTTGGAATATCATCTTGTTTTTGTGATGCTTTATTTAAATCACTTGTTGTTTTTTCTAGTTGATTTGAACTTTTACTAATTTCTTTTTCAAGTTTTTTTGTTGAAGATTCATCTACTTTAATTTTACTTCTGTCAGGATCAATTTTATTTAATTCTGTATATAAACCATTAAGACTTTTTAAAAGTTCATTTGTTGAATTTTCAAATTGATTAAATGATTCATGCAATTCACTAAATACTTGTGATTGATTTTGAAACATTCCTTCCATACTAGTGTTTGCAACTAAATAACTATTTAAAACATCATTTAATGATTGCAACAAACTTAATTGTTGTCCTAAATCAGAAGAAGACAATTAAAGCCTCCAAGTTATTCCAGAAACATCTTCAAACCTCTTTGTTATATCTTTTTTAGATTTTAAAAGAAGTTCAATCTGAGATAAATCTGGGTTACTCTCGTTTAATGCCTGTCTTAAATTTTTTGATATTACCAAAAGCTCATGAAGAGTTTTTATCTCTAATTCATTTCCTTCTAATTCAAAATCAATATTTTCACCTATAATAAATTTTGCAGCAACATTATGCAATAATTTTTCTTTATTTGTTAATTTCATAATAAATACCAAATACTTTTATTTATATTTTTATCTAATTATATTGCTACAAAAACTTTCTTACATTTCTTGAACCACTATTTGTTCTCTGCGCATTTGATGTCGCTTTTGAATTATTTTCTTTCGCAGTTTCAAATTCTTTCTTCAACCTCTGTATAAACCACACTCTTTCCCAAACAGGCAATTTATAAGCATCATTATATGTAAAACCTAAATGATATACTAATATAAATATCTGCTCCAAATATAAATCTTTATCTTCAGGATTCAGGCCAAAAAAATGAAGCTCCCATTGGCAGGACAACCTCACTTTGTTCATGACAACTTGGACAAGACATCCATGACTTCATATCTACTCCTGGCTCATGCGTATCTAAAAACTTCCTCAATGCAAGTGAATCACGTGCTGGAATATTATTTACAAAAAATGATAACTTATTTTTATCTGTTATCCCATCAACAGCAACAATCGATCTTGACAACCTATCAGTTATCGCTGAATCTGTTTTCATTCCAGCTTTCTTTTTTCTCTCATTTGTCAACATCATCTCACGCTCATCATGTCCAGTTAAAAACTTTACTTTTACAACCTTCTTGGTCACAGGCAACTGAACTTCAAATAAATTCTGACCCATAGATACAGGCTCTACTTGCAACCTTTTAATTCCCAATTGCGACAAATCAAATGATTGTTTTGATTTATGTGAACACTGAGGACAATCTACTTCTACATCATATGATGCACCATATCCTGTAATTCTAAGTGATACTAACAACGCATTTCTATCACCTGATACTAAATCATCAGGATCAATACTCTTGTCTACTAAACAAGATGAAATTAGTTTAGATAACACTGTTCCATTTTTAATATATGCCCTGCTAGTTAAAATATCTTCTTCTCTAGCAGTCATAGGCTTAATGTCAAGCGTTTCTTTTCCAAATAATGATCCATCCTGAGGATAAATTAATCCCAATGAAGGCAAAGGCACTGCTTCAACTGCAATTTCAAATCCAAAATCATCTTTCATGACATTTGAAACTTTTATTTGTCCTTCTCTTTTAAACTGTGACGGATCTAATGGTGTATCTAAATTACTCATATTTAATTACTTCTCTTTCTTATATTAAAAATATTCCTGTATCATTATAATTTAATTGATTACTAATTAAACTTAAATCACTCAAAACTTCATCTAACTCAAGATTTATTATATTATTATCTGATTTATTTGTTAATTTTAATATAACTGATCCCCTTAATATATAATTTTCCATGTCTTTTTTAATCTGTATGTTATCAAAACTTTTAGGTAATTTCAAAACATAATCTGTTAATAATCCTACACTTACCATACTATCAAATAAATTTCTCATCTGAATTTCAAATTTTTGGTAAACATTTTTATATTTACTATTATTATTAAATAAGACACCACCATCAATAAACCTACTATCAATAAATATATTAAACTTAACTAGCTTCTTAATTATATTAATTATTCTAACATATACTATCTCTCTAAATATACTATCTCTTATACTATATGAACTATGTTCTGATATAAGTTGTAAATTACTACCATTATTATTAAAATAATTAATACCTAACTCACTCATCATTGTATTAACCTGTTCTTTAAACCCTTCAGATACTTTAAATAGATTAGTAAATTGTGTTATATTAGAATTTATTATTCCAGCACTAAACTGATTTAGTAAAAATAAATAACTGACTACTGATTCTACAGGTATATGACTGATAATGTTATTATCAGTTTCAGTTAATCCACCATATAAAGGCATAAAATATCTAGAACTAAACTGATTATCTAAATAATCTAATTGTAAATTATAAATACTTTCTACGTATGAAGAATAATCTGGCAAATTAGTATTAGATTTATAATTAACAAGTACATTATCAATATCAGTAATATATTCTTCAATATCTAAACGATATCTATTAATATCAATAGTTTCAGACAAAATATTAAAGTTATTTTTCATAACACCTTTAGAACTTATACCATAATAATATGGTAAAATATTCAAAATATTATTAACAGTAAATGATTCATTATAATTGTATTGTATTAAATTATTTTCTGAATAACCTGAAATATCTCCTAAATAAATAAATCTACGTTGTTCTTCAGCAATATTAATTATTTTTTCATGTAACTTAATATTAGTCATACCAGGTATTGTAAATATATCACAATTACAGTTTTCATAATTTGTTGCAATATCAATAGCTTTTGAATATGCTGTAACTGTAGGACCATTAATTTCAGAACCTTCAAATTCACCATTCATTTCACGAATTAAAGCATCATTATTTAAATATCTTTTATCTTGATCTAAATAATTTGTACCATCAAAACCACCATATGTAAATAAATCAAATGATAATTTATTTTGATATTTAGTATTAAATGAATTACCAATATCAACATATAAACTATCATCATCAAAATTTATGAATTTATATGATGTACTATTGTTACTATATAAACCTGAATTTTTTGTATTATTTATTACACCTGATCTTAAATAAATAGTATCATCTAAAATAAATTGATCATCATTAAGTTTATAACATATTTTTTCTAGATTAAAATATGAATTACAAAATGTATCATCTTCAATCCATATGTTTTTATTGTCTTTTCTATTATGACTGAAATATCTTGTATAAAAATAATGCGGTGAAAAATCAAGTGGTTTATCTTTATTTACAACTACTTTACTATCAATTTTTTCTTCTTGATATTTATCAGATAGTTTTTTATCATTTTCTTTTTTTGTTGTTCTAAATTGAACACCCCAGTGATTTGAAATTCCACTACATAAATCTAAATTTGTGTTTTTATAATAAACATATTCTAGTGGTGTTTGAATAATATTTAAACCATTTAGATTATTTCCATAATTATTAAAAGATGCATTATGAATTTTTATATTTGGATATGATCTAAAGCCTGTTGGCATTAATTTAAATAAATTAAATGGGTTTTGTTTGAACTCTATTTCATCAGTAACTTCAACTCTAAGATATTTACTTTTATTTTCATAAATTCCTGTTTCAACAACTTTATTATTATTAAAATCAAAATATCTATGTTTTGTACCTATTTGTCTGCATATATAGTTTTCATCATTTGAATCTAGATTAACTCCAGAATAACTTTCTAATAATTCATATGAATTATCTCTTGGATCATATTGCATAAAAAATATATCAAATTTAGAATATTCTAATGTTTTTTTATTTTGTGAAAATGAACCTTTATGTGTAGGATTAATTTTTATTCTAAATCTGTTTCCTACTTCACCATCATCTAATGAATGAAATCTAAATAAGTTTTTAACTTTTTCATGAATTTTATCTCTTGATAAATCTGAAAATCCAGATCTATCAATAGGTTGTGATGTTATCCATGGAGTTTTTGCTGTTTGAAACTTATCTTCAAATGAATTATAATCTAACTGACTTTGATTATTTTCATCTTTTTTAAAAACTAATAAAAAATTTGCACCAAAATTAGAATTATCTAAACTTAATAAACTATTATTATAAAACCATAAACTATGTGAATTTTCTCTTAATGTTAATATATTTATATTAAATTTTTGTATAATATTATTATCAATTATTATTTTTTTATTTTTATCAATTTTTGTTCCTTTAAAATATAAATTAAATTTTTTTGTTATATTTTGAAATTTATTAGCTAAGCTTGTTTTTGATAAATCAAAAACAAATTTACCAGAATTAAAATTATCTATTGTAATGTTTCCAATATCTGTAATAATACTACTAATTCCTTCAGCAGTAAAAAAACAATTATTCATAAAATAATATTGTTCATTAATTCCAAATTCATCAAATAAATTTTGACCAAATAAATTTAATTTATCTTTTGTTGAAAATCTATTACATAAAAAATTTGTTGTACCATTATCACCACCAACATTTGCAAATCTATTATACTCTGATGTTGTATGATTAAGTGTGCCTCTTGATATTGAATTATCAGTTCTAAAACCTGAATATTGATTTTTTCCTGTTATTGGATCTTCTATTCCATTTCCTATTCCTAATATTCTTGTATGTACACTATTTGTACCACCATTTTGATGCCATAATGATATTGTTTTATGCCCATAATTTGGTGTATAATAAGAAAATTGATCAAATAAATGTCCTAATTTATTTTGTCTTGAAGTACCTAATGAATTATTAACACTACTAATTACACTTGTTTGTTTATTACCAATAGAAACAGAATCATTTAAACCTGTAATAACTTTTGGAACAAATGCAGGTCCTAAATAACAAGGTGATATTATATTTAATGTCTCATCAATTAAGCCAGCATTTAGTCTTATAGTATTAGGAGTTATAGATGTAGAAGTTGTTGCATTAAAATAATTAAAAGGAGTTAAATTAGACATTATTTTTTATCACCTGATCTATCTGGTTTATTATAATTTTAAACTTTAATTAATTTATAATAAAACATATTAATTAAAGTTTAAGTATATTTTTATAATAAATATTAGATCACTAAAAAATAAAGATAAATTAATTTAAAATTAATATTGCAATACGCAGTTGTCAAAACGCATTGTTATTGAAATATCAGTTGGTTCATCACCATCATATGATAAATCACCAAAGTTTGCTTGTGTTAAAAATGCTCCTTTAATATCCCATAATTCAACAACAGTTCCTACAGGATCTAACATTTTTAATTGACAATCACGCTTATAAAAATCTGCATATCCAGCACGACCAGATACAGACTCAAAATGTGTTCTAATCCATTCCATTACTTGTTGTGAACCAGATGGTGCTATTGGATCATGTAACGTTATACTTATTGCATCAAATTTACCTTTTCCTGCAATATAACGTGTACTATTTATCCATGAAATCTCTGTTTCATTTATTGATATTGAAGGTCTTGCAGCAGATTTTATTATAAATGCATCAATTCCCTCAATTGCAAATACCCATCTATTCTTTCTTTTAGGTTCAAACTTGTTTGGTATCATCTCAGTGACTGATAATGTCTCTGCCATTTTTTATTTCTCCTGTTTTTTATATATATATTAATTTCTATCTTATAATGTATTTGTTACTACAAAGTCAAGTGATATAAATTCAATAGACTTAAGAGGCTGCAAATAAATCTTGCCTCTTATTGTATTATTCTCTATATCATTTTGCGTTGTTGTTGATGAATCAATCTGAATCTTATATCTTGCAACTCCCTGCCTCTTTTGTGCATCTAACATTATAGGCTCAACAAGTCTTGCAAAACTTTGTAAAGTAGATTCTCTATTAGGCTCAAATAATAATTTCTCACCTACACTTCTAACTTTTCTTCTTAAATCAATCAACAACCTTCTCACATTTATTCTGTCAAGCGCAGACTCACCTTGCAATAATGTCTTTTGACCAAACACATATACTTCACCAGGTCTTCCTGCAGGCTCATATATTGGATTTATATCAACATCATATAATTCATCTAATAAATCACGATTCATACTTACTTCAACACCCAACGCATCAACAACTCTTCCTCTTGTTAAACCAGCAGGTGCAAACCAAGGTGCTGATAACGCATCATTTCTACTTATCACACCCATTAATGCAACAGTCGGAGGCACAGACACTAATGCATTATCTGATGGCCTAGGCATTAAAATATCAGGAAAATATGCAGCACCAAATGATGAATCTAATAATCTACCTGAAAACTTAGTTAATGTATTTCTTACATGTGGCTTAACTAAATCACTTTCAATAACTATACCTAATGCATCAACTTCTTCAATGTCCATTAAATATAATGAATCAAATCTCTCTTCACACATTCTCATAGCATAATCTGTTATTGATGATGCTCTTTGTCCAGGCAATGCTAAAATTTGAAATTCTGATGCTGATTTATCACTTAATACATCTAATGCTTTAATATACGCACTAACTACAGGTCCTGTACTCTTATTAGATCCTGTCTCATCATATTGCTCCCTTAATGATGCTACACCTGTAAAATTAGCTTTCTCAGAATCAAATATATTCACACCATCAAATCCACCCTGGAACATACATCTAAACTTCATATATCTACTATTTTTAGCAAATCCATCCCTAGACATACTAAAGAAACGTCCATTTTTACCACCAACAGTAACTAATGTACTTGTTTTTCTATAAGTTGCACCATTCCAAGAAACTAAATTATCACTATCATCAAGATCATATAATTGAATTTTTTCAAGACTAAATTCAGAGTTTTGAAATGCAATAATATCATCATCTGCAGATCTCATAACAGGAACAGAACCTATTCTTGGGAAAAATTTTGCATAAGATAATATTGATTTATTAAATCCTTCTTCAATTAATTCTTTATGCGAACTTTCATCATGTTTTCTTTGTGCAAATTTAACACCCCATGCTAATACATCATCAGCTTCTTGTGTACTGGTTCCAACTGTTCTATTTATTGTTTTAACATAATCTACAGGAGGAATCATTGCATTTGATAATATTGTTAAAGGAGCATTATTTAAACCAGTATATATCATTTTATCATCAGCAACATCAATTTCTACAAAGTTTCCTGTTGATTTTGTGAAAACATAATCATGTCCTAAGAAACCGCAAGGAACAGCATCAATTTCAACTTCATCATTTAACATTTCATCAGAGAGTTCAACTCTGACAAATTTGTTTTTAAGTTCATAAGAGCCTTCAGAAACAAGTTTTTGTTTATTTATATCTCTTTCAAAATCAAAGTATGTATGTTTATCACCAATAACACGAGATATAAAGTTTTTGCTGTTTGGATCTAAACTTAAATTTTTCCATGCAACAATAACACTTCCTGTTATAGGATTTGATTCTAATCTTTCTAATGATAAATCAAATGAACCAAATTTACTTTGACCACCATATTTTATATTTGAAACTAATAATCTAAATAATCCATTACTTACTTCACCATCATCAAGTGCATGCAATCTAAATAATTTAACAGATTTATCACCATATTTTTGTGATGTTATCCATGGTGTTTTTGCAGTCTGATATTTTGCTGTAAATCTCTCATAATTTGGCTTACCCGCAGCTTCTGCATCTCTTCCTGCTGCACCAGCTACTAAAAATCCAACCATATTTGCATAATTATTAGCAATTTGTGCACCATTGTGAAATAAACCTTTATTTGAAGGTATTGCAATTGATGAATCAATATCCCACCAAGCATATAAATAATGTCCTAATTCTTCAATTTTTGTAGGATCTGTATTTAATACTTTTGCAAAATATGCAGGCGATGCAGGATCAAATGAACAATCTAAAACTGCAGGATATAACGTATTACTAAATCCATTTAATATAAGCTTAAATGATTGACCAGTTAAAACTTCTCCAACTACATATCCTACAAGATTAGTTGCAACAACACCACCAAATGATAATCCATGAGAAACTTTTCTTGGATTTGCATCAGTTTCAGATATATCTACAAATTGTGAAAGATCTTTATTAGGATTTAAAGCAGGTCTTACACCTTGAGGTGTCATTAATATACCACGTATAATAGGTTGAGCAGCAGTACTAGTATTAATATCTGCATCTGTAAGATAATCACTATTTGTTGTTTCTTCCATAAAACAGCCTAAAAAGTGTGTTCTACCTAATGCTAAAGCAGCTACAGAGTCTGTTATATTAGCGTGAGGGTTATCACCGATTTTGCCTAGATCTGATTCTTGTTTTTGAACTAGTTTTTGACCTACAACAAAGCCTGCGTCAGTTGTTGAGCCTGAAATTGCAGGATTTCCGTCGCCGACACCTAATAATCTTAGATAAGTCCCTGCTTGAGCAGATTTCATCCATTCATTAAGTGCTAGGGGGCCTAGAATATTTGAGTTGCTTAATTTTGAGCGTTCGAGCATATTGCCGAAAGTTTCATTGAATTGCTGCATATTTGCGAAAGTTTGCGGGACGAAGGCTGGACCTTTTCTCGCAGGACCTACAACAGCAGCTGGAACTCCTTGAGGTAGTTGTTGAGGGTTTCTTACTTGTGAGAGATCAATTTCATTTAGAATAACTCTCGCTGAGCCTTGTCCAGCCATGTTTATTTACTCCTGTTTATTTTATTTTATTTATATTGTTAATTATGATGAATTTTATTTTATTTTCAAGCATTAAGAAGGAAATTCAACACCACTGTTTGTAATTACAAAGTCCATTGCAATATATTCAATAGCACGTGTAGGAATAACTATGATTTTACCATTTAATCTATTGTTTTCAACATCTTCATCAGTATTATTTGTGTTATCCATTATTACTCTAAATCCTTCAATTCCTTGATTAATTTGAATTTGTTGTAATATTGAGTTAGCACTAGAAATAAATCTGTTTCTTGTTTGTTGATCATTTTGTTCAAATAATAATCTTTGAGCAACTCTTTCAATTTCAAGCTTAATTTTAACCATTAATCTTCTTACATTTACACGATCTAATGCAGTTCTTGCAATTTGTGTTGTTTTTTGTCCAAATATTACAAATTGATTATTAGGGAAATTTGCAATAGGATTAATTCTGCTCTCATATAATGTATCTCTATCTGCAGCATTTAATCTTACATCAGTTGAAACTACATTTCCTAATGCTCCCCTGCTAAATCCTGCAGGCGCAAACCAAGGAGTTCCAGTCGCATCAGTCTTTGCTAATGCTCCTAATGCAACAACTGACGCAGGCACTTTAATTGCTCTTAAATTCGTAGCCCTTCCTTCAGGATCATCACCTACGTCATTTAACATTACATCAGGGAAATACGCTGCAACATATGATGAATTCATTTCTCTAGAATTAAACACTGATGATGTTATATCAACATCAGGCCTTCCACTTGATTTACCTAACTGAGATACATAAATTCTTGTTGAATCTTTTTCATAATGAGGTATATCAACTAAATATATTGCTTTACCATATGCTTTTACTCTTCTTGCAGCATAATCTGTTATTAATGATTCTCTAATTCCCGGTATAACAAGTATATTATTTGTTACTAACATATCATCTGTCATTAACTTAACAGCATTATTATATGACACTACACCATTATTCTGCAACTCAACACCCTGCATTGGATTATTACCAGATGTTGTAGATAATCCGCTTGTATAACCTCCTGCTGCAGCATGTCCACCCTCTTCTGTTGATGTTGATCTGTCTGTCATATAATAATCATCACGATCAAGTATATTTAAACCATCAAAACCACCATATAAAGGTGCTGTAAATTTTGCCATTAAATTATATTTATTAAACTTAATAGGATCTTCTGCTAATAACGCTGCAAATGTTTTACGTATTTGTTGTGTTTCAGAAGCAGCTTCATCAGTAAAAGAATCATTTGATAGTGACATATCAATCGTATTATTAACAGCATCATATAAAGCAGAATCTGCATCAGCATTTCTAATATATACTGCTTCTAAAAACAATTCAGTTAATGGTCCATCTAATTGTGCAACTGTATTTTTTGAAAATGCAACTTTTGCTAATGAAAACTTATTATTATTAATAATATCTGATTCTTCTTTTTGTGTTATTACACCAGAATCTTCTTTTCCTAAAAATTTAGATAATGATAAAACTAATCTATTAAAATCTGTTTTTGTAGCTGAGTTTGGATTAACAATACTTGTTATTTTTGTATTTTTTAATCCCCAATATGCAGATGTTGAAACTGTTTCACTTGTTATGTTTTGACCTGCATTATATACTTGACCTAAATAAGTTTGAAACCATGCATTTGATTTATTTTGCATTGATCCTTTTGTTACTTTAAATCTATAAGGCAAAGGAGGAATCATTGCATATCCTAACTTGTTAGAATTATCTGCTGCAAATATTACATTTCCAGCATCTTTGCCTGTAAATAAAGAATTATCGCTAGTGGTATCAGTTGCTCTTCCGTCTTTTAGAGTTAGAGTTGTTTTAAGAGTAGGTATACCTCTAAAGCCGAATGGAAGTGATTCTTCTGGTATTTCGCCTTTTAATACATCATCAGAGACAACAACTCTTATTTTTGATGATCTATTAGGAAATGTACCTTCTCTAACAAGACGTTTTTCATCTTCAGAATCTGTGTCAAGATTTAAATATGTTTTTTGATCACCAATTACACGTGCAATAAAATTTGCTGCATTAGGATCAAGTGATAAATTAGAATAAGCTTCATAAACAACAGGCTCTTCATCTGTATCCATCATATCTCTTAATTGAATACCAAATGTTCCAAATTTATAATTTGTTTCTGTTGATGCTTTTAATCCAACAACTGATATTTTATATTTTCCTGATGCATATGATCCATCATCTAATGATTCAAATCTAAATAAATCATATTCTTTTCTACCAAACGGCTGTGATATAAACATTGGCGACTTAGGCGCTGTATATCTTTGCTCAAAATCACCAAATTTATCTAAATATCCACCTGCATCTTTTCCTGTTAATACAGCTACATCTTGACCTTTAGTAGATGCTAATAACTCTTCAACAGGAAAATCTGCATATAAATAATGCCCTTTTTCTGTAAAACTAAACTGATCTGTATTTAATACTTTAGATATATAATCTGCACTAGTTTCATCAAGTGATACTGTAAATTCAGCAAATAATGTATTATTATCTTTATTAATTAAAAATAATTTAAATACACCAGTAGCATTAGTTGTAGCTACATCATCACCAGCAACATTACCAAACGTTTCATTTGATGCACCAATTCTTAATGTAATATTTGATGCTGTAAATATCATTGCTCTAACTAATTGAATTTTAGTATCATCTGCAGAATCATCTGTCAAAATATTATCACTAGGATTTGAATCTAAGTTTGTCTCAATTGAGTTGTTATCATTAAAGTAGCCGCTTACTAAGTGTTCTGCAGGATTAAGTGTATGATTTGCAACTATAAAATGAACTGCACCCTTTGCTCTACCTGTATCAGTAGCATCACCCAATCTTGTTGCATCTAGTTTAAAGCCTGCTTTTGAGTGTGATTTATCACTTGAGTTAAGTCCTGTGCCTAGGACTCTGCAGAAAGAGACAGAGCCTGATGGGTTATTTGAGAAATATTCAGAGACTGCGTAGCCGCCGTACATATTTCTATTTATGTCGCCGAATATTCGTGTAAATTCATCTTGAGAAGCTAGATAAGTTGGGACGAAAGCTGGGCCGCGAAGAGCTGTTCCGATAACACCTGCAGGAGTAACTTGAGTTGCAGATCGTGGTCTGCTGATTATTTCGATTTCTCTTTCAAAAAATCCTGGCGACTTAAATGTCTGTTCTGCCATGATATTCTCCTAATAATTTATAATATTTAATTCTATATATGATAAATATTAAGGGAAAGTTCAAAAAATAATAATAAAAAAATTATTTATTTTTGTTTAAATCAAATATTATATTCATGTATTTTTCATCGTAAACTGTTTCACCTTTTGCAGTTTGTTTTGACATAACGGGAATATATTTATTTTCTTTTTCATCATAAATAAAAGATTTTCTTGATCTATTTGAAATAGAATCACGTTGAGCAACAGAGTCGCTTTTTGTTGAGTTTTTATCAATATTTGAGTTGTTTGATTCAATTAGATCTTGAAGTGCAGAAATATTATTTAAACCTATTTGTTGTGTAACTCTAGAAGAATCATTTGTTAAAATATCATTTAAGATATTTGAATCTGGATCATTTGATATGATGCCTTCTTTTGTATCTAGTGTGTTTATAATATCTTGATTATTTTCAATTGGTAAAACATCAAAAGAAACTGTGGGTGAAGAGAGAAAAGATTTAAGTGCAGTTTTGCCTCCTAAAATATTTGGTGCAATAATATAACCTGTTGCACTTAGAGAAATATTAAATTTAATATATCTTTCAGCATCAGTGAAGTCTGAGTAATTTGTATCTTGTGATATTTGAGAATCTAGAAAAGCAGAAAAATAATAGCCTTTGTCGCTTTCAATTCTAAATTGTTGACCTGGGTTAAGAGTATAAGAGCTCATTATTGCTTCAATAAATTTATTTGCTTGTTGAGTAAAAGAAGACCATAAAGATATTTCATATTGTGCTGAAAAATATTTAACAGCTGGCATTTCAATTGTTTCTATTATATTTTTATTAATAGAGGGTTCTAGAGTTATTTCAGAATCATTTTCTAGATTAAGTCCGTCTATGTTGTTAAGGTTTTCAAAATTTTTAATCTGGCGATATTCTAGATCTTTTTTTGATATTCTTTTTGTTATAACATGAGGAAACATTTGATTGTTTGCAATTCCTTTTTGAGGAACAGCATCAATTGAGTTTCTTGTGATTGAAATAAGTGGCAAAATAAGAGCACCATTTCTATCAACTAATGGTTTTTTTCTTCTAAGAAGTGCAAATCTTTCACCTGTTGCAAAAACAACTGGCACTCTTCTTTTTTCACCATGCAAATCAAAATAAAGTGGTATTTGTTTGTCAAATAAATTAAAAACAGCTTTATCTAAATCTTCAACACCACATGAAGGAATAATATAATCTGCGTTGTTTTGACCTTCATATCCTGTATGAGAATATCTTTTTGAAGTGTCATTTAAATCAAATATTGTTGACATTATTCATCTCCATAAAAAGATGAACCAACGCCATTAACACTTTTAACAGTACCATCTGGTGCAACTTTTTTAGGTCCTGAAATTGGTTTTTCTAATACACCATCTTCAACAAGTTGACGTTTATCACTTTCAGTTTGACCACGTTGTTGTTTAAATTCTGTTTGGATAGAATCTGAATCTGAATATTCTTCTTCTGTTGGACCAATTGGACGTTTCATAATGTTTGCGAGTCTTGTTTGTTTACCTACAGCTTTTATTGAAACAATTCTTTCAATTTGACCAAATGCAAGTTTTTCATAAATTGCAGAAGAAATTTCAAAAAAAAGTGCACCATAACTAAAAAAATCACCTTCTTTTATAACAATACCACGATCTAATAAATCTCTATAATGAAAATATACGCTTATTGTTTTAACAACTTCAGAACCAAAGTTTGTAGTTCTTTGTTCTGATTGTTGCCATTCAACAAGTGCTTCAATTTCAATAGGAGGATTAAATATTTTATCAACTGATTCTTCATACACATCATGTATATTTGAAAGATCTTCTCTTATTGTATAATAATAGATTTTTTGTCCTGCAACATCTTTTATTACTTCTTTTGTTAAATCTGATATGTAATCAATTTCACGTTGTCCAATAAAAAGTCTTGACATTTTATTATCCTATTATTATTGCTTTACCATTAGGTATAGGTATTCTTTTAAGTATTGTTAACATTGAATCAGATTGTTGTGCATCTGCTTCAAGTAATTTTTGATATGTTAATGCATCAAGTGATTCTTTTAATGATGTTAATAATTTTTCTTTATCTTCTCTTGCTTGTGATATTAAATCACTTCCATTTAATTGCAAATCAGCACCAGGTATTGGAACTGATGAGAATTTTGATCTAATTAAACCAAGTGTTTCTTTACATAAAGCCATTGTATATTGTCTTATCCATTGTCTAGACATTGAGTTAATACCAGAATACTTTATTGTTCCAAAAGGAATATTTGACATATTTGAAACACCATTTATTGTTTCATCTACATAAGGCAAAGAAGGTGAATAAGGATCTGATGGAAATGCAAATCTTATAAATAAATTCATAGGATTATCAGTTGTAGGTCTAGGAAATATTCTTAATTTTGATCCTTGCAATGTATAAGAATAATTACTTCTTCTAACTCTATTTGATATATCTAATTGACTTGCACGTAATAAATCTTCAAATACAGGTAATACATAAAATACAGTTTCAGGTGTAAATGATTCAAATGCAAATTGATTATTTAAATAGTTTATTGCTGATGTTGTATCAAAAAATCTATATGCAGCCTGTGGTGAAAAATGATAAATTTCTTGCAATTTTATCTTTGTCATCACAGCTGATGGCATTATTTGTTGTTTATATTTAGGATTAAATAATGTTAATTTATCATCATTATCATCTACACCAAACTTTTCAAGATTTAATACTTCACCATCTGGCGCAGGTATTTTCATATTTTCATATATATCATAATCTTGAATACCTTCTTTTAACTCAATATATCCTCTTATTGAATTAACAACACCTCCTACCATTGATTCATTAGCATAAGGTTCTGCACGTCTAATCAAATATTCAAATGTTTCCCTAGGGAATGTTTGTTCTTTACCATGCGGACCTATACGTTTATCAACAATTGGTGATAGTTTTATTTCATCACCATTTAAATCTAATATTCTTTCATCATTATCAAAATCATATGCATAATTTGCATTCCTAAATCTAGGATCATAAACATCTTGATACTGTAAATCATATTCAACATCAGCATCAGTTAACCCATAATATCTTGCAGACGTTTCACTCTTTTTAAATGTCTCACTAGGACCTGTACTTAACCCAATTAAGTTAGACATATATGATGAAGTTTGATTTAAATTTATATTTTTTGAAAACTCTAATACAGCCTCTTCAAAATTTGCCCATATTTGCTTATTAGTTAATTCAACTGACATTATATCATCACCAAGACGACGTTTAATATATAACACTATATTATCAGCATCTTCTATAAAATGATCATCATCATCAAATACACCAAACGGCGTCGGCTTTGTCGTATTCTTAAAATATAAAGCCATAATAAAAAACTCCTATAATTACTATATATCTAATTATAGGAGTCACACTTTATTATTTTTATTTTTCTACAACTTGATCTTTTCTAACCATCAATACTTGTTTACTCTCAGAACATAACTGTATAGTCGTAAATTTAAAATGACTATCATCTAATACTAAACACTCAATATTTTTTGGCTTATAAAAATACTTTTTTTCAACTTTTACTTTTACTTCTTTAATCTCTTTTACTACATCAACTTGATCACTAAAAGAAACTTCTTTAGTTAATTCTTCTTGTTTTTTAAAAGTATTTCTTTTTTTAGATACTTCTTTTAGTTCTTCATCTTTCATGTGTTATTCCTTAATTATTATGCACCAGTCATTGCTAATGTTTCACAACCTACCCATTTATCACCATCTGCTTTAACACAAATTAATAATGTACTTGCAGCAACTTCAATATGTACATTATCATTAACAGTTAAAAATTTATCACCTGTTGCAGGATATACTTTTAACATTTTATTTGAAATTGTGTTTTGGATCATAAATAATTGACCTGTTGCAACAGATGACAATGCAGGCAATCTTACACCTTTAGTATCATCAGAAGCGGAAACCAAAACAAGTGCACCACCTGAAGCTGATACTGCTGTTGCTGTTGCTTGATTATTACCTGCTGCTGCAACAGATTGAACACCAATTGCTAGACCTGCTTGTAGATCAACACCTTCACCTGATTGTTGAATTAGACCTTTTGTATTTGTATGTACGACTTTTGGCATAACTTTCTCCTTTTTTAGTTGTCCGCATGATTCTAATACGCTGGCGGATCAGTTGTTATGTATGTATTAGGCTTATTTTTATATATATAAAAAAAAAGCAAACATTAAAAAATGTTTGCTTTAAATTATTTAATTAAGAAAATTTTTTTTAAATTATGCAGAAACAGACTCAGATAATGTTGCTTCAGGAGTAGATTCACCGCCAGATTGAGATAGATCATCTTGTTGTGTTTGCTGTTCGCGTGGAACTAGTTTATCGATTGCTTCTTGTAGAGTATGTGCATCCTGTAGAGAATAAGCACCCCGACGTTGTGCTACTTGAACTGCTGAGAGTAGAAGATTAACTGCTTGAACTTGTTCTGGAGATAGTTGCATATAAAATAACCTTTCAAATTTTTATTGATTTATTTAATAACATTATTATATTATAAAATTTATGTTTGTATATATTAATTTTTATTTTTGTCTCTATTAAATTCATTTTCAAAGAGTGATAATTTTGTATCTATTTTAGCAAGTGAAACTTTTATTTCTTGTACGCTTGATAAAAGTTGTGATAAAGCTTGTTCTGAAGTTTCAGATCTAGATTCAAGACTACTTACGCGTGCTTTTAAATTTGCCATTTCTTCTGCATGTTGTTTTGAGTCTTTTAAAAAGACATAGAAAAAACTAACAAATGCAATAATTGAGCCAACTGAAATTGCTAAATTAGATTCCATAATATTACCCTATAAATTTCTAATAATTAATATTAATTATAATGTTTAATTTAATATTAAATATATTATTGACCCTAAAAAAAGTGAACTAGATGCGCCAAATAATATTTGATATAGAGTAATATCTCCTTGCATATTTGAGATAATTTTTGTTTTTAAATCTATCTTATCTTTTAGGTCTAAGTTTTCTTTAAATAGTGTTTCTGCATGTAACTTAAGTTCTTCTTTTTGTTTTTCACAAATATCAAACAATGTTTTTGCTCTTTCGTTGCAAAAATTTCTTTCTGCAACAATCATTTTACTACATGCTTCATCTTTAGATTCAATACTTGCTTTTATAATTGATAAATCAAATAAATCAATACAAACAGAATCAATTGAAAATTTATGTTTTTCATTTTCTTTAAAATAAGATAATTTTATTTCATAATCATCTATACATAAACCATCTTTACATGATTCACTAATTACTTCTATTTGTTCATCTATTAGAGATAACATACTATTATCATAAACTGATAATTCTTGTGCTGCAGCACATTTTGGTAATAAACAATTCAATATCATTAAAAATGAAATTAACTTTTTCTTTAAATACATTTTATATCCTTTTATTTGCATATACTACATTTTTGTTTTATATATTCTTTTTTTGTTTTTTCAATTAATTTTGAAGTTTCTTCTTTACATATTTTTCTTTCATTATCAACTCTTCTATTACAATTTTGATTTGAATAATTTTCTAATGTTATAAATGATTTTTTTAAATCAACTAATTCTTTAGATAATATTTGCTCTTTGTTTTCAAATAATTTAACTTGCATTATTTCAGTTTCACAAATAACACTTTTATCATAATTACATTTTTTTGATAATCTACCAATTATAAATGACAATAAACACATAAATAAAACAGCTAAAACATATATTACTATTTTTTTGTTTTTTATTTCAAAATTAAACAATTGCAAAAAATTAATCATTTTATTATTTCCTTTTTATATTTTATAAATTTTTATATATAATATATAGTATATAAAAACTAATACACTTAAAGGAGTTTTATATGTTTACTAAATTTACCAAATTTTTAATTGTTTTACTTGCATCACTTTCATTCACATTTGCATGTGATGATGATAAAGAAGAACCTCATGTTTGTGAATGTGAATTAGCTGGTGAACCTGCACCTGCGGGTGCAGAACCTGTTCCTGCTGGTGTAGAACCTGCACCTGCTGGTGTAGAACCTGCACCTGCTGGTGTAGAACCTGTTCCTGCTGGTGTAGAACCTGCACCTGCTGGTGTAGAACCTGCACCTGCTGGTGTAGAACCTGCAC